>VMHT01074186.1_pt1 | contig 29604 bp, 34 predicted proteins | sample 4693611 | NCBI WGS metagenome assembly VMHT01 (sample SAMN12280063, study PRJNA550983) | marine metagenome | isolation source: seawater sampled from same location over 5 years 0.02-0.2 micron viral filtrate | place: USA: collected off the coast of southern California halfway between the port... ... | reverse complement strand
TCTTGGAGGACGAAGAGAAGTTGCTTGGCATTGTCGTTGAGGTCATCCGCCCGGAGCAGTGAGGCGTTTTGGAAGGTGGTCAGGAGAGAAGCAGAGGGAGTAACACGTTGGACACGGACCTTATCAGTGTTGGCAGGCAGACCACTACCCGTGACACCATTCATGTTATTGAAGATGACGGTGGTGGTTCCGCTGGATGCTGCAACACTAAAAGGTGGTGTCAAATTGTTTTGACCATTGCTGGTTTGCAAGAACTCCGTTGAGACGTTTCCGGTATCGGTCACGATCACTTTGAGGTGGGCCGTGTCGAGATACTCAAAATCTCCAGTGGTGAAAACCACCGACGTAGTTGATGCGGTTGCATCGTCGTAATCTTTAAAACTATTAGGCATGTTTAGTCCTCTCGCTTAGGTAAGTCTGCTTCTTCAACAAGTCGCTCCAATGGCCTGTTGATGATAATTGAGTTCCGTAGTGGAACCAGTCGTAACAATGTCTTCATGTCTTTCTCCGTGAATTCTCCACCGAGTTTGCCGCCAGTGAGTTCAAAGGCTCCTGCACGGCTGATCTCGGTCAATGACTTTAGGGTGTCTGATAGGTATGAATAGGCTGGGATACCCTCAATGAGGCCAACACCCAGTCCAGTAGTTCGGAAGTATGGACTGAACAAAGCCTCACGCTCTGGGGTGATCATGGCAGTTCCACTATCAATGAACGCAGGGAACAATCCCGACCATCCAGCCCGAGTGACCGCTGCTAGGAGAGGCCGTGGTATTTCAACATCCATGAACTCGTGGAAGCCCAATGCTTCATCAAGGAACTTCTCACGCTCAATGCCTGAGTATTTGTTGGCACCAATATGGATGTTGATGAGGTAGCCGACATAGGCAAACATAGTCGTTCCTGCAAACATCTTGATGGCAGTCTGATCCATGTGCTTGAGGTTGTACCCAAGTTGCTTGTATCCGGCGGACATAGCAAACTGTCGGAACTGCGTGACCAATCCACCCGAAGGGGTGTTGAACCAGAAGTCTTTATTTCCAATCTTGTTACGCTGAATAACGCGGTCTGCATCTCGTTGAAGTGCAAACTGCAACTTGTAACGGAGTTGTTGGTTCGGGAACTTATTGAGGTGCAGTTCTGCAACTGTGGTGGAGTTTGGCTTAACTTTCACCACGCCAGAATCAACGTCAGCCAGTGTCTCCATCAGTTCATCAAGTTCACTATCAGTGAAGCCCAAATCTCTAAAACGTGAACGGCTCTTGTCAAAGAATGAATCCTTAATTGGTCTGCCATTTTTAACTTTGTAGGCTCTGTTCACCCAAGATTGCAGCGTGGAGTTAACATGCCCGATCCGTAAAGCATCATCCATCGGGGCAATACCAAGGAAGTTTCTAACCTTTGCTCCCCCAACATTGATTGAACCTGCACCTGATGTAGCAGAACGAAGAGGCCGCATGGCTCTTTCATAAAAAGATCCCGTTGGAGCCTGCAAGCCCAAGCCCTCATCCATTCGGTATTGCCGCGTATATCCATTCAATATGCCTTCACTAGGTGCAAGGAATGCTTCAAGTTCTGCTGCAACTTGGTCGTTCCATTTCCCTGTTTTCAAGTTTCGAGTCATTTTCATCAAAGCAGGCATCCGGGCCAACATTGCCCGAACACCGTTAGATGCCATAGAGTTAGCGAGTTCAGGCAACTGAGCGACTCCCACGTTAGCCATGACGTTCACAAAACTAAGATCTCTCAAAGTTCCGAGCAACTTACGGTAGTTCTCACCAAACTCAACCAAGTCACGCTGGGGCATGCCCATGATGTTTCGATACGCCTGCTCAAAAGATGTCAGGGTTACGTCATCGACTTTGCCATCAGTATTCATGAACCGAACAAAGTCATCAATCGTGGGCACCACGCCCTCGCCAGCAGTTTCAACACCAATAACCCGAGCCATCTGAGTCATTCCTGCTGCACCTGTCAATCTGTGAGTGTACTTCTCAAGGAGATAGTCCATGTCATTCACAACCAGATGGCTAAACTTGAGAGTCTCGATCTCGCCTGTCTTGCTATTGACAGCAGTGACGCTCATTGACTCATCGAAGTTGATACGCCTGTTGGTCATGCCGAGGTGTGGCTGGTGGCCTTTGGGTACAAGAAGATCAAGGACTTCATCGACTTCCTTCTTGTCCTTCATTCGTGCCTTCAAGACCTTTTCAATCTCTTGGATTTTGTCTGCACTCTTGCCACCGACAAGTCGGGCATTGACATAAGCCTCAGGATCTTCTGCGTATTTAAACCAACCCTCTGCCACGCTTGTAATTTTACTATCTGACATTTTTGGGTTGGCTCTTTTAAGAGAAGTCTTCAAGAGTTTGATCACAGTCTCTTTCCCAAAAGCATCGGTCGCAGCCATGACACCTAACTGGTTGGCCTCCCGAGGGATGAACTTCATGTCTGGCTTAATGCCAGAAACATCAACGCCCATACGTCTAGCGTGTTCAAGGTTTTCAGCGAAAGATTTCTGAAGGGCTTTTTGGGCTTGCCCTTGCAGTCCATCCAGTTGTCTACCAGAACGCACAGCATCAGCGATGTTCTCTCTGAAAAGTTCTAGTGCGGCCTTACCATCAGTTTCTTCTATAGCCCTCAGTGCTTGGTAGTAAGGAAGCATTGAAGTTCTTCGGTTTAGTGTGGCTCTAGTCTCAAGGTCAGGCATTCGACTATCGAGCATGGGGTCTTCGACCATACTTCTGAAAAGCAACTTAGAATTTTCTGTACCTACACGAGCCTCTCGTTTAGCGATGGCCCTAAAGAAAGGAAGGCGAGAAAGAGCCTCACCAAAGAAGGTGGGCTTGCTTACATCATCTACCATGTCCTTAAGAACTTCATCAGTAAACTCAAGGAACTTGTTGTCATTAGGAGCCACAACCTGAATGGCTGCTTCTCCCGCACGGACTTCTGGTGACTTATCTAGGAACTCTTGAATGTCTTTACGAAGTTGTGCCTCAGTCTTTGGCACCATCTTGGGTTTGCCTGAAATCTTTACTTCGGCAACCTGTCCGGGCTGATCAAAGTCTGGGGTACGAACCACGGTTTCATCGACCGGAAGGGCAACCTCAACCTCGACCTCCATCGTCCCGCCCGTTGCAGGATCAAATACTTCTTCAGTTCTGATCTCAGTCCGTTTAACTTCAACTGGTCTTGAGGTGGGGACACCTAATTCCTTCGCGTATGCAAAGGCTTCCTTCTTATTCATCGACCCAAGGTCACGGACAGGAAGAGTTGTGCCAGTGGATTCCGCCACCCTGCTTTGCATAGAAGAAGCAATGCGTGCCTTCTCCTCGTCAACCATATTCTTCCAGTTACGAGAGAAGCCCGAGGTGGTCGGGAAGGCATAACCAATACCAGAACCAAGGGTTCCTGATGCAATCACATTAAAGAACAAGTCTTCAAAGTCAGTCATATCGTCTGTAGCAAGACGGGCTGTTTCCAGCGGAATATCAATAGCAGCAGAGATAGCAGCACCGCGAAGTGCTGACTTCACCCGAAGGGCACGCTGAGTTGTCACACCAACCTGAGCAGTCTTACCCCCAAAAGCCAACGGACCTGACAAACCAGCGGCGAACAGGAACGCAGGGTCTAGCATTGCAGCACCGAAGGTCAGACCAAGGCCCGCAATACCATGCTGAGATAACTTCTCACGGGTATCTAGACGCTCTTTGATTGACTCCACCCGATACTTGAACTCGTCAAGACTGGTGGACTCAGAGAGATCTTGGATGTATTCAACTGGAACGTCTCCAGCGGTATCTCTTAGAAGTTCAGGAGTAATACGGAAAGAGGGATCGAATGTTCCCGGTCGTTCAAAGTATCTAATAACTGAGCCAGCAACCGTGGTATCCATGAAGGCATCACCGAACAGACTAGCCAGCGGTGTCTTTTCTTCCGGTTCCCCCATAGCATCACGGATCATCTTGGGGGAAGGGGTTGGGCCTACAGGAAAGTCAAGGTATGCGTTTTGGCTCATTTGTCTTCACCCTTTCCCATAGCCCGACCGAGTGCTGAGTTTGGGTGAGGAGTGAAGGCAAATTTGCCAATCCAGTTCACTACATCCATGAATGTGTCAATAACTTGTCTGTCAGTGGGGAATCTAAATGAATTCAGAGGGTCGAAAGCACCTTCGATTATCTCCCTATGTTTCTTCTGCATCTCCTTAATTTCTTCAGGGCTGTTAAATCCACCTTCCATTTTGTCTCGGAAGAAGGTGGCATCTTGTGCCCTAACTCCCTGCATAATGAAAGGTTCTTTGATTGACCTTATAAAGTTCTCAGGAGCCGGTTGGTCTGTCTTCTTTAGTTCTTCACGTTTCTGGATTTCAGCCTCCTGCTTCGCGGTGCTTTCAGCAGAAGTACGGATTTCCAAATCACTTCTCAAAGCCTCCGCAGTGTACAGACGGCTACCTTCCCACATGATCCCATCTTTGCTGGCGAGCATCAAAGCCTTCTGTGGTCCCTTAGCACCAACAAAGTGAATATTCTCTCTAATCCAATCTGGCTGATCTTCAACGGGTATCGCCTCATTATCAGCAATCGCACGAATATCCGCAGCAATACTTCCTTCAGCAGCCTTGTTACTCAGATCCGATGCAAACTCCACAGCAGTAGAAAGCAGATTATCTGGATCTGTAATCACGGGTCCGGTCAGTGAACTGAAGATATAGTTGTCACCTTCTTGAACAAAGTTATCAAGGATTTGTTTGGCTATGTCCTCGCCATCACCGTTTGTCAGGGCAACTTGGATTTCACCAATTTGAGTAAGTTGTCCAATCAAACCCACATCGCCACGCAGTCTCCGAGGCAAGTCACTCAATGCTTCTCGGAGTTTCGTGCGTTCACCAGTAAATCCTTTGGTATCCACACCTTTAAGCCTGCTAATCGCAGAAACCATACCTGATGGGATTTGATTTTCACTGAGTTGACCAAGTGGGCCTTGCGATCCCTGTTCAAGAAGGTCAAGCAGATAGAAGGTTGCTTGCTCATCTGCACTCAAGTATGCAGACTCTAGGCCGACCTCTGCTCTCATCCTTCGGTAGTGCATCAAGCCATCCATAGCCAACGCAGCAGTCACATCATCAGCCTCGGGGTTTGACATCAATTCGTTGATAGCTCCGATGCTGTTGGTGAATGTGGACTGAAGTTGAGTGTCTACATGACCGCCGTGATATCTATTAGTGATAGCCGCTGCCTTGATCCTTGCAGTCATCGGGTCAAGACCCTCGGCACTAAGTGAATCAAAGTTTTTTTTGAAGGCAACTTTTCCTGCCTGCTTTCTCAAGGTATCAATGTTCAGGGAAACCTGTCTCACTGTTCCTTCTTTAGTGGGCAGATTGATTGCCCAGCCTTCAGCGGTCTTGGAGACAATGCCACCAGTTTGCTGTGCAATAATGTCAATCTGGTCATCATCAAACACGGGGAGTTCGGCAAACCTTTGAATGAAGTGGTCTTTCACACTTTCTTCAAGTGCTTGATTCCGTACTGCAAGTCCTTCGCCAAACACTCGACTTTGAGCAGCCTCAATAGTGGAAGACGCAAGTTCATATTCACCCTTCATGGTGTCGAACAGTTTCTTTCCGTTTGAAAGTCGTGCTTCCTTCAAAGCCTGATCTGCGTCCATGTCTCCATCTTTTGCAAGTTCAAGGAGGTAGGAGCCAACAACACGCTCATGGGTTTCGTTACCGAGATGACCACGGTATCTGTAATCAGACAACAGCAACTCAACTCGTTCTGTCTTGCTCGGACCTTCACCAAGTATCCCGACAAGTGCGGGGTCTGTTTCTGGGCCACCCGCCAGAGCATCCACCACATCACCTTGGAGAGCAATCAGTGAGTCTGATTGACCTTTCTCCAGCCGAAGTTTGACCAGAGAGTTTGTAGCGGAATCCAATACTTGCCCAAACTCTTTCTCAAAGTTTGATGCGTAGTAATAGTCATTGATTGTTGCTTCATCCAGACCCAGAGGATTGAGTTTGCTTTGGATGTAGGCAGACATCGCCGCCACCGGATCGGCAGCAGATTGAAGTTGATCTGTATTCTTTTCAAAATCAAGGGCCAAGTTAGAGTTGATCTCGGCCTTAGCCATTCTTGAGTTCAACTTCGCAAGACCACGCTTCGCTCCGACTTCAGCCCAAGGGTTCTCGGTAGCATCCATCAAGCCTTTATCAACAAGACTTGCGTAGTTAAGAGCATTGTCCTTTCGCAACTTTGCGAGTGTTTCAATCTCAAGGTTTTGAGCCTCACGCTCTGCGATAGTCAAAGCCTCTTGATCTTCACGTTGCTGTACACCTTGGAAGTATTTGAACGCAGTCTCAGACAGTGCTTGGAACTGGTTTGCAATAGGGGTGAGCGTATCAATAGGTTGAGCAGGGGCACCCGCAGGAGCCGCAGGAGCAGCAGGGGCACCCTTACCAAACGTGGTGAAAGCGGAGACAGGTGAAGCAGTTACTTGAGTATTTGGTTCTGCCATTATGCAAGTCTCCCAATAACATTAGACCAAGTTGCATCCGTACCTTGAGGTAGACCCGCAGCAGCACTCATGTATGAACTACCAAATGCTCCTGCCGCTGCAATCGCAATGTCCATACCTCCCGGTACATAGGTTCCGGGGAGTTGATCTGGGGGAGCCAAAGGTTGCATTGGGCTTGGCATAGCAGCGTTGATACGGTTCTGAGCCTGAGCCTGCACAGCATTCACTTGACGCTGGGACTGTCTCAAAGTTCCTTCAAAGTTGTCGTGGATGACATTCGCAGCCCGAGCCTCTACGTTCTCAAACTCTTGGAGAGCGAGTTGCTTGGATTGTCCAGTTGTCTCAGTATTCATTGTCCTAAAGGCACCTGAGGCTGCTTGAGAACGTCGAGCATACTGGTTGATTGTTTGGAAGGCATTCTTCTTTCGCTGCTGGTTTGCCTCAAGGATCGACTGATATTGTTGATCCGCATCGGTCTTGGCAGCACCCGCCACATAGTTGTATCGCTCTTCTTGGAAGTCAGCAAGTTTCTGCTGATACCCAACCATATCCATGTAATACTTGTTGCGTTGGATCTGAAGTCTGCGGTTGTACGCGGCCTGTGCTTTTGCTTGGCGACGTTTGCTCATGCCGCCAAGAATGGCACTTCCGACCATTAGGGCTGTACCGATTGCCATAAGCAGAACTCCTTGAATTGATGGCCCGCAGGCCCGAGTGTTAATGTGTTTCCGAATTCAAATCCCAACCATTGCAGCCATCTAATCGTCAGATCATTGCGTGCGTCTGCAACATTAAAAAGCATCCTATATCGAGGGCGGAGCCGCAGCAGCCACTTCTTCGATAGTCGGCAGAATGCAATGGGATTTGATAGCACCTTGTTGGTGCCGAGTAACCAGACACGCCCAGCGTCTCCCTCAGGGACCACGCCGAACATGCATATAATTTCTTCGTTGTCTAAAGCGGTGTAACACTCGCCGTGGACATACGCATAGTAAATAGCATCATGGGCATCCTCGCCCAGTGCCATCACTTCCTCATAGTCTGCCGTTCTTAACTCCCGTGCAGTACGAGGGATATCAGGCAGAATGCTCGTCCTGATCTTTATCATCTCTTCTGAGATCGAGAGGTCAGGTCGCCCTCAAAGAAGGCAGATTGGAAGTTACTTGGAAGGCCACTGGAGTTGAGTAGTTCAACCTTGGCTTCCGATGATTGTGAGAATACTGGCACCCTGAATGATCCTTGGGATGATGGTAGGACATCAGTGGTGCTTGAGGTGGATGTATAGAACCGCCCAGAGAATGGGTACTCAATAGGATCACCATTTGTGGGTGTGACCCTGATGTTGAAGAACGAAGTCTCATCAAACATCACGGTGACGTAGCGGATCTGGTGCCTGCTTCCCGGCATACTTGGCATCGGACGCTGGTTGCCGAAGCGATCCTTGTCTTTGATGACCGGCTTGGTGAACTCATAACGCATGGTATATGGCTCTCCGATGTACACAGGCGTGGTAGAAAAGTCTCCAGATGCCGTGATAGTGCCGCTTCCCCTAGTGCTGACGGTCAATTTGAACCCAGTATTGGTATAGATTTCAGCAGATGCCGAGGGTGTGTAGACCAATCCAGTCCATTGGGTGGTGTTGGTAGCGGCTGAGTATGTGCCACTTGTCTTGTACACACGACGATCCAAGGTGGTGACGTAATCGACATTCACATCGGTCAGTCCTGTTTGCATCTGCATCTTCTCAAGGAACAGATCGTTGCCATACTTGATCAGGATAAACAGATCAGTATCAATCAGGAACACCGAGTAGATACTGCCACCGAAGGTGAACTTTGACCACGCCGACAATTCACGCCGACCGTTGAGATCCATGAACTTGTAGACATATAAATTAGTTGGGTCATTATCCGTTACAGCAAACAGCATGTCCTCGTGGGTAGATGCTGCCATGTGCTTGATATCGCCCTTGATGTACTTCGGCACCTGAGCAGATGCTTCAACGGCATCAAACTGAATATCGACTTCATTAACTTTGAAGAACTGTTTGACACCGCTGAAGTCTCCACGAGGAAAAGCGAAGAAGAGACTGGACCCTGCCACCACGGGTTTGGTGTTCGGAGTAATCTCAAAAGCAGTTTGGGGGGTAATCGAAGCAGTCAGTGGGGACAGCACTTGCTCGCCTTGAAGACTGAACTGTGTGCGGTCAGAGAACAGGATCAACCTGTTGGAGAAGGGGACTGCTTGCTTGAGGTTTGAAATAGATGCACCACCAACGGCTACATCAATGACAGCAGAGTCAAGGAGTTGAGCCACGGTGGTGCGGTAGAAGTTGAAGTATTCCCCAACTTCAGACAGTATCACATTCTCTCCAGACAGAAGTACGAGTCTGTTCTTAAAGAATGAGATCTCACTGATCTTATTATTCACAAAGGTAGGAGGTGGGTTCGTTAGTTCATCACCAACTTGTCTAGGGGAGAACTTGAAGTTCCCCATAGGTGCTGCGGCTGAACCACCATACGAACCGTCTGCTTGGTTAAGTTGAAAGTCTCCGCTGGTTCCATCCCGAACAAGGACATGGGGCATGGTGGCAAAGTCGAAATCATTCTTGATACCGCCTGCGGTTGTCTCAATCCAGCGACCCTGACACACCCCAGTCTGATCATTATCACCAACAAACTTGACATAGTAATCATCCACGCCCGTCTCTGGGTTACCGATTACTCTGATGACCATGCCGTGTTTAGCGACAGACGGGAGGTCTGCAAAGTTCTCAATGTCATCCTTGATGACCAAGAGGATCTGTCCTCCAAGTCCATCGGATGCAGTGAGGTTGAATGCCTCATTCGCAGAGACATAGACAGTAGTTGTGCCGGTATTGGGTGCAGTCAGATCCAACGATCCTGAGGACGGACTAAATGCATTCAACGCAGCAGCAACTTGAGTGGCAGTAGTAATGCCATCTTTACCGTCGCCCACGGTAGAGCCATATCCAAACTCGGGCTGGACACCGCCGGTGCCCGGATCAGAGTCAAGGTTTGCATCCTCACCATTCACAGACAACTCAAGTTGACACTTAGAGAAGTTCGCGGGTGACTGGCGGACAACCACCAGAGCCTCGTGAGTATTCACGGAGCCACTCGATAGTGTGTTCGCTTGAAGCACCTGAGTATCGGTGTTCACCAAGAAGGTTACATCAGCAATCGTCACAGCCCTGAAGTCAGCCCGTGGATTGCTTGAGGTGAAATATGTAGTTATTGCTGCGGGTTCACCAACCTCATCATCCACAACAACATTCTTTGTGTTGCCTGCCATATCAAATGCCTTGACAGTTCCACCACCATCGACAACAAGAAAGTATTGTTCATTAGCATCACGATTGACATGATGAATGAAAGCATCGGAAGCAACACCTGTGATAAGACTTTGAACAAACTCTGTTGGAGGACGCTTCTTCAGTCCTTCAACGACGCTACCGATGGCGTTCTCTTGAACTTCACATTGGCTAATCAGTCGCATCACATCAGGCTGCTGACTAACACCACCAATCAAATTAGGAATATCAGTGGTAATCAGTGCCATCAGTATCCGCTCCCTCTAATACCTGAACGTCGGTTAACGATTTGAAAGGTGTCCATATTGTCGAAGATAGTACGGTCAGAAGTATCACCCTCAAACTCACGCAGGGTAGCCAAGGCTTTCTGCTCATCACGGAGGGTGAAGGCGTTGCCCTTGACCGAGCCGACCATTCGGTCTTGGAAGATGCGTGCAGCCCGCACAGTGATGTATCGACGGGCTGCTTCTGGGAGTTCTTCAAAGTCGTAGACAAAGACGATGGCACATCTCACGCTGCTAGTGAACGTGAAAGTGTTGTTCGTCTTATCGAATAGTTTGGTCCCCCGCTGGATGACCTCACGGTTATCTGCACCAATAGTCGATGATGAGTCTGGGGGTACAGTCGTATCGTTATCAATGCGGAGAACTTCAGCAGCGAGAATAATCTCGCCACTGGAGTCAGGGGAAAGTGTTTGATTGTGCAAGGTGTTGAAGTGCCATCCTTCACCCTGAACCTCGCGTGCAACCTCATCGAGGATGTTTTGTGCGATAGCAGCATCAGCATTCTGCGTCCCGGTGAGACTGTTGATTGGAGGCTCACCAATGACAGACAACATGGTGTTGACTGCGTTGAGTTCAGACGTTCTTGAAGGCATTACAACTCCTTGTAAAAAGGGCCGGGACACCCGAAGATGCCCCGACCTGTGGGAGAATCAAGACTACACAAGTAGTCTCAGGGAGAAAATCATTACTGGGTAATGAGTTCGTAGCAGCATTCTTCACGAAGAACGCCGTGACCCATAGCGTACTTAGCAACCATCAGGGTGCCAAGACGGTCGAGTTGGTACTCAGATTCCAAAGCGAGGTCAAGCAACTTAACGGTGCCCACGCCTTCGGTTTGGAAGATAACACCAGCAGTGTTGCTGAAGTTGGCTGAGTAGCCAGCGGAACCAGAAGCATCGAATGGGTTGTTAGCAATAGCAGCATCATCAAAGATGGTGCCTGCTTCGTTGCCGCTCGGGATGTGGTTGGACTTCATGATGCGAATACCCGCAACCTGAGCCACTTCACCCGTGGCAATAGATCCCATACCACCGAAGTCGGTGTTGATGGCATCATTACCTGACTTCACCAAGGTGTAGTACAGGGCTGGGGTAAGCAGGCAGTAACGCCCTTCAGATGGAACATTCTTTTCGTCCATCTTCTGAGCAGCCTGAGCGATACCTTCAACCAAGTCACCAGCGTCATAAACTTGATCACTGTCACCTGTGCCAGTTGCCGTGGTGTCAATTTGGGCACCGAGGAACTGAGTGGACGTACCAGCAGCCACATTAAAGCGGTCAGTCGTAGCACGGGCACCAGCGATGACGGTACGGATCAACGCACGGTCAGAGTGGTAAGCCAGTTCACGACCGATAGCGGTGGTGTAGCCAGATCGAACATCGTAGTGGTTCTTGGCTTCGTCAATGTCAGCAATGAATGCAGACGAGACAAGAGTGCCGTCGATGCTGATGGTACGCTCAGCGTGCTTGACCTTGGAGAGGTACTTGGCTTCGTCGAGAACACCATCCGAACCGGAGGAGTCCAGACCAGACCCGAGGATAGATTCACCGGGGGTGTGGTACTTAGCCGAAGCAGTACCCATCACTGGGAACTGAGCAGTCTTACCGCTAGAGATAGTACGGACAGTATGAAGAGGCATCATTACGTTTGCTTCTTCAAACACCTGAAGGACTTCACCAGAGAAGACCTTGAGGAACATTGCACTGGCATCGCCAGTCGCATTGATTTGACCCAAACGAGAAACGTCGATTGGGTTCATGGAGTTTTGTGCTGCCATGAGACATTTCCTTTCTAAGAAAAGTTAGAGTTAGTTCGGGCTGATTGGACTTAGATGTCGCAAAGATTGTCCTACCGCAGCAGGGTCAAAGTTATTCTTGTTCTTCTTCAGCACCAATAGATCCTGCAAACCAACCTTCAGGAAGGTCCACAGGGGATTGAGATAGAACCCACGCGGTTCCATCCCAGAAATAGACATGGCCCCGAACATCGGAGCCGAGCCTGACGAGTCCATCGGACTCACTTACGAATACTACTTTTGAACTTCCGCACCCGCTCATTCCACCGCTCACGGTGAGGAGTAGGACGGGCATCCATCGCAGTATTCTTCGCGTTAACCAAACATGTAATGATCGGAGTAAGTAGAGACACCAGTACACTCGCAATGATCTGTTGCATAGTTGTCTCCACTGAAATTTCATTATTCACGCTTCTGTGCTGCCTTGATTACATCGCCACGAGTGACCTTATCAAAGGGTGGGGTCATGGCTGCAAGTTTAGCATTACCTTTTTTCTTCTTCTTCATCTTCAATTTATCTTTTGAGTGACCATAGTGGCTGGGCATTATTTAACTCCATTCTTGAGGGTGAGGCGAGAGCCTGTGTAGCCCATTGCAACCAAAGCAGTATTGAGCAAAGCAACAACTTGTACCCAAGGGCCATCAGAAGGAATGGCTCCAGAACCAATCACCGCACCAAGGGCAACGGCACATAATGAAAGCCAAAATTCAGTAGTCTTATATCCGGGTTTATCCATTTGATTACTCCATTAAAGTACGTTTGAGTTTTGAAGGCGGTTGTAGACCTGTTGCCGATAGGCTGGGTCTCTCTTATATCGAGGATCAGACATCGCCTCCGTCACTTGGGCACGAGACTGAAAGGCTCCACTATTCGGGATGGTGTTTCCTGTCTCACCCTGCAATAGCGGGGCACCTTGGGATTGCACAAAGCGTGCATACATACCATTCACGGCAGTCTGCATAACACCAGCATCACCATTAATCATCTCGTTGAAAGCATCAATCTCTGTATCAGGCAAGTTGTTCGATGCCCATTGCAGCATGGCATTGTAGTTTTCTTCACCACCAACTGCCTCAAACGTCGCTTGTACTTCTTGCTCAGCAATGATCTTCTGACTTTCAACATAGTTGTCAATCATTACACGCGGAATACCCGACTGAGCCAACCGCTCACGCGAGTCTTCAGAGACATCACCAGTCGCATCAAACTCGTCTGACAATCGCATGAAGACTTCTTCACTGAATTGACTGGATACTTCCGGTTCTTCTTCAGTCTCTTGCGGCTGTTGACGCGACTGCGAGAACTCTCTTTGGAGTTGGTCGTAGGCGTATGCCAACGCTTCAGGGGACTCAAACTTCTCAGGGAGCCACGAGGGTCGTTCCTCGCCCATCTGCTCTTGGGCTTCCGGCGGGGCTTGCGACTCAACTTGTTCTACTTGCTCCTGTTGGTATGCGGGGGCTTCATCACTCTTGATTTCTACTTTTTGATAATCAGACATCTTGTTGTTCTCCTTGAGACATCATGTTGTCGATGACCTTCGGCCCTGCTTGTTGGGCCATCATCATCTGTTGTTGTTGCTGCATCGCTTGTTGCTGCATCATTTGTAATTCTTCTGGTGTTCTTACCAGACCTTTGGTGTCAATACCCAACGCCATAGCACGACGCTTCAGGTACTCACCAACATCGACATATTGTTGAAGCACTTGGGGTCCGAGGATCTGGCCTATTCCTGCAAGATAAGTGTCGAGTTTATTGAGATCATTTCCTCGCCCAAGTGCTTCAATTCCTGTGATAATGACGGGCCGGATCTTCTCCATAGGGATCTTGGGTAAGGCTCCCTCCCGCTTCATCTTGTTCATAATTAGTCGCACCATTGGGAGACTTAACTCACGGGACAGGATCGAATAGATCCCTCCAAGTTGTCTCTCTACTGCCTGAGTTACTAGCCGGACTTCCTCTGCCGTGACTCGATCCGCATTACGAATTGATCCTTCCACGAGGAGAAAGGCATACGCAAGTCTCTCTTCAATTCCTCTGATCGTATTAAGAGCAACAGTGAAATCCGCCGCTTTCTGACTCTGGAGAACTGATACATCACCCGCAGATCCTTCTCTAATGGCACCGTTAGGTGACTCGCTAAGGGTCCGGGCACGGGTAGTGCCGTTAGGACTCACAAGGAACAGAACTTTGGCAGCGGCAGCACTACCTTCAACGATTGCTTTGGATAGTCCCTCCAGTGATTGGAGGTCACCCATGTATTGTTCGACATAACCACGACCATAGTTCTCGCCATCAACTCTGCCCATACGGACAGCAATGAAAGGAGCATCCTCTGGCTCAATGGTTCGTCGAGAGTTCTCTAGTTCTTGACCATTGATTTCTTGGAAGACATCCACCTTGCCATCGGGGCGGGTGATCATGCCTGTATACATGTCAATATGTGATTTGTAAGCATCAGCCTGAGGACTGACCTCAACCTGTGCTTCGGGTGGCAGCATCGAAGGGTGGATGCTTTCCTTGAGTACCACGGTGCGGGTGATACCCAAAGGACAACGCTTGACCACATAGCGATCAAGGTGAACCACACGCATATTGCCACCATCAGGGAAGTACAGAAGTGCGTTCCCGGTGACAACCAAATGTCTTACTGCGTCGAATAGTCCGGTGCGTACACCTGACCGCTCGACCTCATCCATCATGGATCGCTCAATAGTGGCGAGGCTATTCTCTACCTCAGTCTTGACCTTGGGGTCAATCTGCTCCAGTTCTCGCTCAGTCTCCTCGTCCAATTGCAGACGGAAGAAGGGAGAGTTTGGGGGCAGGAGGGATAGCAGTAGGGCAGAGGCGAGATTATTGACACCTCTGGCCCCTACGCTCTGGAAAGGGGTTGGGAACTTGGTAGCACTGGTCGAGCCTTCTTCGGGTAGAATGGTCGGAATAGTGATAGCACTAGCGTCCCTTGCCCTCTCAAGAAACTGAGTTCTCTCACTAGAGCATTTCTCGTAGATGCTACTTAAAGATTCCATTACAGGTTCACCGTGCCTCCCGAAGTATTCATCGGGATCTTGAGCATGCCCTTGCCTCTACGGCTGGTTCCTCGTCGCTTACGGACAGGATTATCGGGGCGTGCTTGGAGGTTTTTGAGGGGTTCCACCATCGCAAGTTGAGGTGGAGGAGCAACATTGATTTGTGCGGGTGGCGGCGGTGGTGCTACCGGAGGTGGTGGAGGAGGGGGTAGAGCCGATGATCCGCCGCCAATGCACATAGTTAGTTCTCCAGAATATTGTTTTCTTGGGCTTTGAGTTCTTCAATGAGGAAGCGTACAACCATACGCTTGCCAGTTTCGACCCATACCTGACGGTCAGACCACTCAGGATCAGGGCAACGCTCGGGGAACCGCTCGTCCAAAGCCTTGACCAACAAGGCATCTAGGGCGGGAAGTCTCCTCATAGTCATCCTTTCGACTCCTTCTCATCTTGGATATACCCATAAAGCAATACGCTGTAGTTAATTAGGTCAAGAACAGTGTCCTCGATCTTTTCGTCAGCAACCTTATACTCCCCAGTATCAAGGAAAGTAATCAGGCGTGAGATCTTGTCCGTCATGCGGACCATGAACCCTCGCTTGGTATCCGTGATACCCAACTTCTCTACACGAGTGAAGTTCAGGAAGGGGTCACTTTGGTTCTCACCCCCTGAATAGTCGTGGTTTTTCTTGGACATCAACATCTGTGCATTGTTGCAAAGGTGCTGGTGTAGTTTCAGTAGTTCGTCTCTTGTCATCCTCTTGGCTCCCATAGTTTGACTTCTTTGGTTTTGAAATTGTAATCGCCTTCTCTCATGATATAGGCAACTCGTGCCTGCTGTAGAGCATCCTCTTCATCAAAGCCCTGATCTTCATAGGCTCGTCGAACAGTCTCCCAGCAGGGGTCCGTCTTCAGGATTTTGGCGGCAGTCTTTGGACCGATACCGGGGCATCCTGAGTACCCATCCACTGGATCACCCGTGAGGGTTTGCAGCAAATGATTGTAGTGTCCATCCGTTGGCGTGACTTCTGAGACATCTTCCTCAGGTCTACCGGGATTGTAGTGAAGACCTTTGATCTGCTTCAGGTCTTTGTCTGTGGTCACAAGTATCTTTTCGAACTTCGTATTCCACATCTTCTTGCCCATCAACATGCCGCAGACATCATCTGCTTCAAGGTTGGGGTACTCATAGTGATTGTAGGTTTCCCGAACATACTGCTTGAGGGCATGAAAGAGCAGGGGCTTGCGGGTCTTCTTTCGGTGTGCTTTGTATGTCGGGAGGACTTCTTTCCTCCAGTTCTTCTCACCGCTTAGAGCAATAGCAATATTGCCTGCGTTTAGTTTCTGTTTGAGGTCAGCAATCTGAATATCAAATCGCTGCCGTGCTTCACGAGCGTCCCCATGCAGGGTCCACATGTCATCTCCCCAGTCCCATGCTACCTCGCTGCCGAGGGCACACTCCCAGAGAAAGATATCTCCATCAATCACAAGGGCCGTTTTCGTCATCGCTGATTCCATTCATTACTGCGTGCTTGCCGATATCAACCAATCCAAGCACTGAGTGAAATGGCCCTTGAAAGGCCACTGTTACATCCTCAACATCTTCCGTGCGATTATTCGCAGCGAGGAACACCATCGTGTCATGGCGAGTACGCAACTCATCCAACAACTTGGTGGTGGGGATCATATCTAAAGGTTCATCCATCAAAATCTCTGTCTCCTTAATTTCTTGAGCCTGCGGGTTTGCGACTTCCGCATCTCTGAGTTACGCGGATACTTACTGCCATGAGCCACGATCTTGGCTTGAGCAGTTTTGTACCGCAGATAAGGCATTACACGCTTGAGTATTTCCTCTGCGTTCCTGCCATACACAGACCAACGAAACACAGTCGCATCGTTCCGTTGTCGTGTTGTGACTGACCCGCCGAATAGTCGAGCGGGTGTTGTCACCAAAGAAGGAGACACTGAATCAACCTCTATTACAGGCCCATTATGAAAAGACACATACCCCTCCCCATCAATCACTCCAGCCAGCCACGCAACATCAGTGAGTGTCGGCCCATGTTCGTCCGATCTTGTACTCACCGTCGAGTGGACATCTGAACTCGTAATGCTCACCGGCCTTACGCATCGCTTGTACCGCAGTTCGTCCGACATCATCCGCCTCTTCGTGGTTAGTTTGGAGTTGCACTTCATCATGAACGTGCATCAGTTGTTGTACATCCAGACGATCATTGTGAAAGTCTTCGTGCATGATAACAGTTGCACGCTTCATCAGAATACTACCAGCAGATTGCAGCAGAAGATTCAAAGCACTATGCTCAGATCTAATTGGTAGCCTCCGACCATCAATGGCGGGCAGCCATTCTTGTGACTGCAACTTCTTGGCGATAGCATTCTTTAGACGCTTGAGTGCTGGAATACCTTGTTCAAGCATATTCCTCATACGCCGCCCTTCAGTCTTACCACCACCGACAAGGCTTCCAATCTTGATGTCACCAGCACCATACAAGGTGGCATACATGATGCCCTTACCAGTTGAGCGTGAGACACCCATCTTGTCTGCGTTGAACTGGTGAATATCACCTTCTTGAATTACTGAGGCGTACTCGCCATCATCCCATCGGGCTAGATAGTGAGCAAGGCAACGTAGTTCCAGACCAGACATATCACACCCAACCATTACCTTATCATCGGCAGGAGTAAACAAGGCTCTGCACTCTTTTCCCCAAAGAGATCCGAGGGAAGGGACTTGACCAAGGTTGGGTCTTGAGTGTGAGCAGCGTGATGACACAGTGCCCATAGTGTTGACCCTGCCGTGTACCTTGCCGCCACGGACAACCTTAAGCCACGCCTCTTTACCATCACTGAGTTGACCTAGACGTTTGATGATAGTCAGGTATCTAGTAAGGATCTTAGCCTCTGGATAATCGAGGGAAGAAAGTACCGCCTCATCAACACGGGGGCGACCATCACCAGTAAGTTCGGTTGGCTTCCAGCCATACATTGTCTTCAATGCGTTTGCGATCTGTAACCGACTGCCGGGATTAAACGGGATCTTGCGAACCTTACGGGGGCCAGCAATCAGATTGAAGGTGTCTTTCTTGGTGTAGTCCTTCTTTCGTTTGTACTGCTCCTTAGTCACCTTGTGGTAGTAATACTGAGGAGTCTTCATCTGCTCCTCCTGCGGCGGGAAAACTTCTTGGAGCGTTGCTTCCATCTCCGCCTTCTCTCCAATAAGTTCTGCGTGTAATCTTTTGGCGGCATCTTCGTCAAACGTCACGCCCTCCTTCTCTTGCCGCCGGATGATGTTGTCGAACCGATCCTCAAGTTCATGAGCATCATCGTTGAATGTCTCGGATATTGCTGACCACAACTTCATGTTGACCAGTACATCCTGCTTGCAGTATTCACCCATCTCATCGGTGTACTCAGACCAGTCAGTAGTCTCGCCATAGTCACCTTTGTGCAGCCCCAGACGGTAGCCCCAAGCCTTCAGGGAGTAGCGGCCCCGTAGTTCTGGGGGCATGGTGCGGTTGGTGAAGTCGCCACGGGCAACATCAGGGTTGAAGATACGACCCGCAATCATGGTGTCGATCACATGGCAATCACCCAAGGTGTACGCGGGGTACAACTTCTTGATCGCAGGGATATCAAAGCGTTTGATGTTGTGACCAATCAGTCGATCAGCCAGCCGCATCTTCTGCAAACCTTTGATGATGTCATCGCCGTGATATAGATCTACTTCGCCAGTAGACATATCGCCAACAGCAATACAGTGAATAACCTTAAGGTCAGACAGGTTGTCCCAGTCCTCAATGGCGTTTGTCTCGATATCAAATACTAATTCATACAAGGTAATTGTCCTCCAAGTAATCCCACAAATCAGGGTCAGCGATTATCGCGTCGATAATCTTTTTGAATGCTCTTTTCTCCATGATCTCAATACATTGACGGGTGACTTTCTTTCCAATATTTGGATCTTTCGCCATTTGGTTTGCCACCCATGTATACGAACGAGGTATGTCAGTCTCCAAACGTATAGGTTTGTCCAACGGATCTTTCGACCGTACGGGTTTGACTTCAGTATGTGATCTATCAACTCGCATTAGATTCCTCAAAAGGTGAGTGGAACTCATTCAATCGACCAGTTGAGGGGTTGTACTCCAATGTTGCACATACCCCCGTCGTGCCAGCATAACGATTCTTGAGAACGCGGATGGTTGTATTGCGTGCTTCAAGTTGATCTTGTTGGTTGCGTTCGCAGCCAAGCACAGCGTCGGACAGTTGAGCAATGGCATGTGATCCACGCAACTGGCTGAGTGAGGTGGCAGCACCTTCCTCGTGACCACGCCCATCAGGCCGCTTGAGGTGAGAGACAAGCACACAGTGAACGTCAGTCTCCTCCACAAGGGCACGGAGTTTGGTCATGGTGTTGTCAATCATCCGTCGCTCGTCGCCCTCTTCAAGGGCAGACACAAGGATGGACAGGTGGTCAAGGAAGATGAACTTGCAGCCTAGCCCCTTGCACATGTATCTGACTTGTCCCAATAGTCGAGCAGGGTCTTGGCTACCCCAGTGATCATAGAGGACCAGATTGCCATGACCAATGCACTCGTTGAATGCGTTGCGTCTTGCTTCTTCTGGCAGTTCACTGAACGTGGTATGTGGCACATCCATGTGAATTGCCATCATGCACTCGGCAGTCTTCTTGATACTTTCTTCAAGAGCAATGTAGCCAACCTTGTGACCTTGCTGCACCAGATAGTGAGCCAACTCACGACACACCGATGACTTACCGATACCAGTACCAGCGGTCAGGGTGACGAGTTCACCGCCACGCATACCCAAGAGACTGTCGTTGAATCCCTGCCACGGATACTCAACATTCCAACCAGTATCCGACTTGTTGATGTGATCCCAAAGTTCCTCACCAGCAACCACGCCATCAGGTCGGAAGGTCTTGGCCTCCCAGATAGCAGACACCAGTTCTTTGACCTTACCCTTCATGATGCACTCGTTGGCATCCTTCTCAGGTAAGCCGTGTACGATCTTGCACTTGCCGGGAGTGATGAGGTGGGCACATGCGTTGGCAGCAGTACGTCCAGCATCGTCTTGGTCAAAGCACAGGACTACCACATCGAATGTCTCAAGCCATTCAAGTGACTTGCTGACTGCTTTGGGTGCAGCCGCCGCACCGTTGGGTACGGATACGACAGGCCACTTGTTCTCAAACGCTTGGCTCACCGACAGGGCATCAAGTTCACCCTCAGTAATAACTACACGTTTGCCTGACTTCGATGGGTCCCAAAGGTGTTCACCGTAAAGGTTGATGGACTTGGGTTCACCCAGCCACCTGAACTCCTTGGTATGGGAACGCAACTTCTGTGCTTTGAGATGTCCCTTGGGACAACGGTAGTTGGCAACTTGAAAGGGTTTGCCATTGATCTTGCCCATGCCATACCCCCACTTCTTGCATGTCTCAATCTTGATCCCTCTCTTCTTGAGAGTAATGTACTCAATATCAATCAAACTCATGTCTGATGTCTCCGGTTCTGGTGTTGTAGATGCACCTCCTCGGTATCCGCAACCGGGAGTAAAACAATGCGATGAGCCATCATCATAGATGGCTAAGTTATCTTTGCTACCGCACTTCTCGCAAGGCTCGTGCCTTAGGAAGTTCGCCATATTCAGTCACCTCCAGTTCAATTCTAGGCTCGTCGCTGTATTCCTTTCGTGCAACGAGACTATGTATCTGGTCATCATCAAACCAGATGATCCTGTTCAACACATCCAGTGTCTTCAGGTAGTTGTCGATGTCACCCCGAGGGGCAACACGATTGGTCTTCTTTGGACGAGGACAATAGAACGTCACATCCAAATGAAGAGGACCACCTAGCGGCAGGATGTCGGGGTACTTCATTTCTCCCAACACCACTGCCGAGGTGTTCCTAAATTCTGTGTACTTCTTTCCGTAGTACACATGACCCCGCCGAGTAACCCTTGGCCTAGAAGCAGGACAAGGAGTTACTGGCAGAGTGAAATTAAAAGTCGCAGTCTTCTTCCGTGTCATCTTCAGTGGTGCTTTCTGCTTCCTCCGAAGTTTCATATCCCTCTTCTTGCTGGAATCCGAATGAATCAAACTCATTGCCACCGTACTCCACGAGGTCAATGACTTGTACTGCTTTCATCCGAAGACTGAGGCCCGCTCCAACCGCCGCCGTAAAGTATGGGATGACTTCGAACCCAACGCAGATCTTACTACCGCTACCGACAGTAACTTTGTTGGGGTCAATATTGCCACCCTTGGCATCAATCAACTTGGGCCGTTGTTCCCACTTGCTGCCTTCTTTACCAGCCAGTGCTTTCAACTTGAACTTAAACTCCAACTCTCCAGTTGGTGTGCCGTCCTCTTCGACTTCACTCACCGGCAATGATGCAGCCTTGACATTCTTGCCACGCTCGCTGCACACTTGCTTGTGATGTTCATCGAGCATCTCTTGAAGCGTACTCTGGAACGCCGTGCCTGTCTGGTTATCAAGACGCAGTTTGGTTTCGTAGACCCCATCGGGATCGAACTTGGTTTCGGGCTGTGACAACTTTGGCCACACTGCCTCGCCGATTGGTGATCGCATTTTCTTAAATCTTTTCGACATTGTATTCCCCTTATGAGAAGTAATATTGAGCCTTGTTAATGAGTGAAATATCCAAGTTGCCCTGTGGGGGTGGCTCGTCCAGTTGGACCCCCGAGGGTAACAAGGTATTGATTTGTGTGTGCAAGTCTTTCAAGATATTTCCTGAGAAAAGTTCCACGGTTGCATTCCTAACTTCTTCACCCACGATGGGAACGCAGGGAGCGTGGACACTGTACTCGTCATGAACCATGAGGAAGTCGTTGACTCCTTGATCAAGTGCCCTGTTGGTTGTCTCGCCCAATAGTCCACCGATACCGTCGATGGAGTGGACAAAGTTTGGGGCCATTGCATTCATGGACTTGCGTTTACTTGGATCACCTGAGTCAGTCCTGATGCGGGTCTGACGGATGACACCAAATACATTTGTCTTGATATTCAGATGGTCTTGCTTCTCGTAGTGCATGTATACCGGGAAGCCCAAAGGTGTTACCCATTGAGGAGTAACGCCGTTGTTCAAACAAGTCTCTGCAACATGTTGAAGCCAGTCCATGCCAATCCGGGCAGCATGAACAACCTGACCAATAGCATCCCATATCTTCTCAGCCAGCCAGCCGCAGGGTTGGTAGGTCTGATCACCGAATGGGTTGGTCTTGCCTTTCTTAAGTTCATCGTAGAACCATTCGGCTGTGTACTTCTTGCATGAGAAGAATGTCGAGCCGTAGGGCAGGGTCATTGTCTGACGCTTCGTAGTTTTTCTGGTCAGACCAAACTCACGCCACCCTTTTGCATACTCGTGAGTATCAACCGCGATCATATCAAGGACAGTATCGCAGACTTGTTGATAGATATCGTTGGGTAGTTCGCAGGGCAAACAGTTGGTGGCATGGGCACTTGTGTGATCACGCAAAGCCAACGCATAGATCTGCAAGCCTTGGTTGGTTGCATCAATACCGATGGGCAGTGAAGTATGGAACTGTCCACCCTTCATCATTTCTGCGTACTCAATACATGCAGCGAGGAACCGCCAAGGATCATCAGCCTGCGTCCAGTCCATGCTGCTCGTTGGGTCACGCCCAATCTGGTGCAACATGCTGGAGTTCTCATGTGTCCATTGGATACGCTGTTCGTAACTGTTCTTGTCCATGCCCCAGCAGTTGGCAATGTGAATGCGTAGCCATTGCTCGCCCACATCAGTCATCACCGTAGTCCTGTCAAATGTCAGGAGACTGCGGGCAAAGGATGGACCCTGAGGTTGTAAGAAGTAGGGCATGGGGTAAGCACGCCCGCGAAAGTCCAAGTCATGCGGGAACCATATCCGCTCGCCCTTGAACTTCTCACCAAGACTCATGACACGCATTGCATGTAGTCGTTTAGATCGCTGCCTTTCATTTTCAAAATGCTGGCGGGCAGCACGCCGTCTCCATTCTCTCCGAGATTCACGATTGGTATCAATGTCAGCAGGCTTGGCGGGTAGGGGTTCATCCTCCGCAGTTACCAGTCCATCAATAGCAATGTTCTTGTCCCAACAATGCTTCATAACTTCAAGCACTGCGGTGTTTACTTTGAACGGTGTACCTTGTATTGCATTCAATGCACGGTAAACCTTCGGCATAGTTGAAGCATTCACCAGTTCAAGATGGCCTTTGTCTTTTGTCTTGACCAAAGGTCTACGCCTAAACACACCGGACGAATACCCGCCCACGATGTAGTCCTGCCAAGGGACAGGTTGCTCGATCATCGGGAGAAAGACTGGATCAAGCATCTCCATGTGGGCATGGGCATTCTTCAGCCACTCAATGAGGTCGTTCGAAGGCTCGACCCATTGCTCGGCTTTACCGTGTTGGTTCTTGCGAGTATTGATTTCAATGAGGCCGGTGGATTGCCTCATCAATTCAAGACACACAAGACCAACCTTGATACGCTCCTGTGCTGACCATCGGGGGATAACGATGTCATGATGCCGGAGCGATTTCTCAATGAACTTTTTCTTGGTGTAGGCAGACTTGTATCTGTCCATCACTCTGTTGAGTTGTTGCCAGAGTGCGGCATAGTCATCCTTGAGTGTTCGGTACTTGACCTCATCCTCAATCAGACCACCGATGTTTGCTGCCGTGGATATTAGTTTGCGTCCGTTGCTGATTGCATCAAGCGTTGCTCGTGCAGTCAAGGCAGCGGAGACTTTGGTTGGTACTTGGTTCAAGTATGGAAGTGCAGTATGTCTCTTACCTGATGACGTTGTTGCATGTTCAATCCAACCATCGAAGTGATCAGCCAATGCAACAACACTGTGCTGTAATAGTTTCTGTCCAGCCGGATGGGTAGACTCAAGGTTCATTTCCTTGGCACGGGATACCTTGGCTTGGTATCTCTCCTGCCCCATCTTAAGCATCTCTTGTTCTAGATCGAACTGTTTCAACTGTACCCCTGTCACATTCAGTGACACATCTTTGATTAGTGTACAGTGGAATGGCGGTTTCCTGCCGCTTTAATCCTCCCTAAAGAAGATTAGGACACCGCCCTTTCACGGCGGCAACACGGGTTCGAATCCCGTACGGGATGCCATTCCACCTTGTGTGTCACAACTTATGTCACACTATCAGATCGTCGTTATCTGCGCAAGCCTCCAGTTTATCTATGTGGGTCTTGAGTGTCTCAGGATTGAGGTGGGTGTACCGCTGAGTCGTAGCCAAATCCTTGTGTCCAGCCAACTCTTGGATGACCCTCATATCGGTCCCGTTCTGTGACAATCTTGAACAGAATGTGTGACGAATCGAGTGGATGCCATCACCCTTACCCATACCGATACGACTACGAACTTGCACCCATTCCTCATTGGCTTGGTTGTAGTTCATGGTGAAGTATCGGTCGTTGGTTTGCATCCGACTGAGCAAGCGGACCACCCGCTTTGTCATTGGTATTGACCTCGCATCGTTGTTCTTAGTCTCCCCGTAATGCAGGGTGATAAGGTTCTTATCGAAGTCAGTATTGTCGAGAGTCAGATCAAGTGCTTCACTGATCCGCATGCCAGTATCAAACAACACTGCCATGAGTATGAAGAACTCCTCATGCTTATTCTCTCGACAAGCCTCAAGGATACGACGCTGCTCATCTTCGGTGTACCACCTGAATCGAGTAGGTGGTTCACCTTGGCGAGGGACAAAGGGCATACGCTCCAGTTCCTCCCGGCGATAAGCATGCTTGAGAACCTTGGACACAATGGATATCTTCCGGTTGATGGTTGCTCCACTGTTGCCCTCACGCTCCAACTCAATTGTGTATTGATCAAGCCGATCCGTGGTGATGTCAGTCAGTAGAGTATCCCGACCAATATCCATCTGAACAAGGTTGAGTCTGCTTCTAGTTTTCTTAGCAGACTTACCCTTGCTCCACTCAAGGTTCCATACTTCTTCACTGGATTCTCCAAATGTTTTCCCTTTCTTTTCCTCCACCTTCGTGGCCTCATCAGGAAAGGGATCAAGTCCTTTGATGAGGTTAGCCTTGGCTGTGATCTCACAATCCTTGGCCTCTTGCATGGTTGGTTTATCTTTGCGATAACGCTTGCCACCATGTACGAAGTCCACCTGAAAAGATGTACCTCTAACGCGAATAGTCATATCTACCTCCATTCTATTGACGATGATAGATTCTACCAAACTCTTTAGTTTTTGCCAATCAGTTTTTTTAGGAAGGGCTGACAAGATCGAGGGCTTTCTGTGTTGCCTCGATCACGATCTCTCTGTCTTTGAAACTCTCAGTGACGTATCCGTGATCAAGAAGAATATCTCTCAACCGTCGGGTAGTCTTATCTGTAGTCATTAATAATTTTTGCATAGCACGATGCGTAATCTTTTCCGGGTGGTTCGCACATACCCACACCAGTACCGCCCTAACACGGAAGTCACGCAACTCAGGTTTATTTGCACATCTTGTTGCAAGCAGATGCACAAAATCTTTTACCGATTCATTCATACAAATTCCCCAACGATCAAAATGAATTAGTTATTTGATCAATGTTTATCAACCGGAACTTTTCCCATCGGTAAACTTTCCATTACTTGTGTCAGAAGAACTACCAACATGCAAGTAAAAACCCCCCAGCCACCGGAGGTGCGTGTGTGACTGGGGGGCACTGAAAGGGGGAGCAGTGAGGAGAAAGTTTAGAAGTCAGCCGAGACTGGCAAGGCATCGGCAGTGTACACAGGTTGCACATCCGTGTCATCCGAAGGGATGGGGCGGGATGCGTTGGAAGTGTAACTGTCGATGATGTCCAGCATACGGTTGTTGGCACCGTGCCGACCGAAGATGTTGCGACCACGACCACGCTCGGTGAATGCGTTGGCAAGTGACCAAGCATTGCGATCCTTATACTCAGCGTAGTTAGGTGTATCCCACTTGTCCCACACATCCTTGACACCGGCAGGGTTGATGACCCCGGCACGCATACAGTCCATGATGATGTGGTCAGCCATGCGGTTGGTCATCTCCGTGTTCTGGAGTTGCTTGACCCGCTGGTCTTGGGCAAGGAAGTTGCCAAGCATCTTGTCGATACCACCGTACACAATCTTGTAGATATCCTCGTCGATGTTCTTGGTTTGCTTGCGTCGGATCTCGTCCTCGACCTGACCCATGGTCATGCCGTTGGTGCAGATACAAACCTCGATGCCAGTGATCAACTGGATAGACATCGACTTGTCATAGGAGTTCTGGATGAACACCTGACGGTTGACATCAAGACCACCAGCGTGGTCAGTGATTTTCTCGTGACGAATATTCATGACAGTCATGAACTTAGCCGGTGCTTTGTCGCCGGTACTCACACGGCCCTGACCCACATAGTGCATTGGCTCAGAGTGCTGGAAGCCCGCACGATGAAGGCCATTGGACACCATATCAAAGAGAGTGTGGTGATCCTTAGGCTTGTGAGTATCGGTGTGTTGGGGTGGAGAAAGACGAGACACCTGTTCAGTGGTGTATACTTTGCCCCAGTCTCCCATGAGTTTGCCGGAGGTGGGGGTAGGAATGTCAGTGTTGATAGCAACCATAGGGTTACTCCTTTTCAGTAAGAGTCAAATGAGTTCTGTCACTACACGCATAGTGAACAGAGAGATTAAGAAATTCTTCAAGCGGATCAGCAGATCCGTATCGTTTGATCATGCAGGCACGCACCTGCTCCATCATTAGGTCATGGCTTGTCCACTTGGAAGCACCTGCCATAATCGCATCCAACGACATGCCAAGTTGGTCAGCCAAGTGGTCTTTGAGGAAGACATCGAATTCTTCCTGAACTTCATCCAGTTTATCTATGTGAGTCTTGAGTGTCTCACGCTTCATACAGCACCTCTAACTTTCTGGCGTAGTTCTTAGCCCCTACGCCGTGGGCTATGATACCAATATCCTTGGGCTTGTGTTTTCGATTATTGAAATTACCCGCACAAAGTTTGCACCGATCACATGTGGTGCGTTTGCCTGCCTCATCGGAAGCAGGGCAGGATATCTCACCATCAGTCAGTGAGTCATCCGGGGTGAGGGTACGGAAGGTACGCCAGCCATCAGCCTTGGCCTCCCAATACTCAGCCTCAGTATCCACCGATGCCATGAGATAGCCAGCATAGCCAGCGTCACAGTCACGCCATTGGTGGGTGTACCCAGTATGACCAAGCCATGCGGGAGACATGAGGTCATGCAATACTCGCAGTGGTACGGCAGCAGGATCCCCATAGGCACCGAGCCGGATGGATCTGTACCTACTGTAATACTCACCGAAGTCAGCCGGTGATACCTGAGGATACTTGTTGTTCTGCCATGCACGCCAGATCTGCAAGGGTGCTTGACCTACGTTGACATAGCACGAACGCTTCTTGCCATTGATGGCACGATGGATGCAGTTGCCGCAGATACTTTCATCAGCACCAGACATGACTGCATCCACGGGAGACATGTCTTGATGAAGTATCCAAGTCTGGATCATGTTGCCAGTCTTGCGGTTGGTTGTTTGGAGAGTGGCGATGAAGACGATGGGGGCACCGTCAATCTTGGATGGACCCCGCCACAGTTCTAGTCCACCTGTTTGGGGGAGTTGGTTGAGTTTGATGTTGCACCTCGCTTATCACACCACACTTCGGAAGTAGTTTCAATCCACACTTTCGCACCACAACTGAGAGGTTTGTCAGGTGAATACTTGCTATTGCAGTCACCAAGAACTACGACCTCCCAACACTTGTGGTTTTCTTTGCTGGTCTTCACTGAGATAGGCGGCAGCCTTTCTTCGGGAGGAACCTTGGCATTCTTTTTGATGCGGTGCTGGTCAATGTGAACACGCTTGATGTTGTGGCCCTCAATGAGTAGTCCGGGTTGAGGTTCATAATCAAAGACTTCATCCCTGACCACTTCACATTCCATGTTGTAGAGGGGTTCATAATCACTCATCGTTATCCCTTTCTGCATCGTGACGCATGCACTCTGTATGTTCTTCCTCAAGATCACGGTGATACTTGATGGCCTTGTATATCTGCTCAAACATTGTCCTCAAATCAGATGCTTGAAGGATGAAGTCATACCCATCAGGAAATTTCTCATCGGCTATCTCAAAGATATCTCCATGACACTGACCGATGTGTACGAACCCTTGCTCGGCCTTGTATACATACCAATCATTTCTTGGCAACCTCATAGGGTGACCTCCTTTGTAAGTAATTCCCTACATTCTTCGTAGACCTCTTCAGGTAGGTCGTTGGACTGGTGGTTGCAAATGTCGAAGTCGGTCCACGGTATGCCATGAACTGATCCCTCACTTGTCCACCACGACAGGGATTCGCAGACGTACCGCACAAAAGTCCAGCCGTGAACACGCAGTGCCTGTTCTGGTGAGTCGAATATTCCACGCTTGTGCGTTGGTGGCGATGGACTGCCGACACGCTGAAGCAACTGCTTCATGTCAGGGTCATCGTTGATCCACTTGCCAACGGATTCGCTCACGGCTTTGGTGAACTCATTCATTGAGGTGGCACTGTATCGGAATGAAAAATCCTGCCACGGTTTGCAGTCAAAGTTTTTCTTATGCCAATCAACACACTCGTACCGCTTGCCGACCTTGAGGTCGATTGCACCGTGGATGCGTTCATTGGCTTCTCTTGCTAGTTCTCTACTCTTCACTTCGGCACCTCGCTTTCTAAACGCAGTGTTCCGGTAGCATCAGCACCAAACGTATGAGCAACCGCACATACCAATCGGTAGGGAGGTGGTGCATCTTCATCATTGAGTAGGAATGCAACAACTTGAATCCAGTCAGGTCGGCTCAGTTGACGCACCTCACGATCAAACTTTTGTACTGCCCTGAGTAGATCCTCAGTTGATATCTGTCCGTTATTAAACTTCACTTCAGTACCTCCTTACACTTGGCCCAATACTTGTCCAAGTTCTTTTTCTTCTGGCCCGTTGCCTTGTGTGCATTGGGGCCACCATTATGAATGATGCAGTAGTCACGAATAGTTGGCTCGTGACCTAGCCTGCGTTTGTTGCAATACCTACGCATGTAGGATCGCACGATCTGTTCAGCATACTCAGGATTGAAACAGTCCTCGTACTCACCACCAATGGACGGCGTAAAGCGTACACCATCTAACCAATACTTATCATGTATCTGGTACATGCCGATGGCTTTACCCCCATCACCTACGGCATCAGGGTTGTTGCTGGACTCCACGATACGCATGGCATACAACGCATGGTCGATAGCCGGAGCATCGTTGGGTGGTGCCACTGCGGTAATCGCTGCGGCGATAGTTGTTGAGAGTATTGACATTACTTACTCCACTCTTGGTTGTAAACAGGTTTCTCGGACATCCACTGTTGATGATCCTCCGCAACGCAACCATACATCTCGGACATACGGTCAAGCAAAGCGTGCGACGTAAGGCACCGCGGCAACCAATTACATAATCGAAACCACAAAGGCAGTTTCGGCTCACGCTTCTTCCAATATTTATAATCGTAGTAATACTTCATAATAAACCTCACT
>VMHT01059437.1_pt1 | contig 29606 bp, 41 predicted proteins | sample 4693611 | NCBI WGS metagenome assembly VMHT01 (sample SAMN12280063, study PRJNA550983) | marine metagenome | isolation source: seawater sampled from same location over 5 years 0.02-0.2 micron viral filtrate | place: USA: collected off the coast of southern California halfway between the port... ... | reverse complement strand
GTACCAACAAGGCAACGCTGACGAGCTAAGAGCTTTTACTTTGAGAAAGGCCAAAGAGCTGGGCATCGCCACCGAGAATGTGCCCAACAAGCCAGTCCTGGTCGTAGCCCTGGAGAACCCTGGGAAGCCAGGCGAGCTCAGCAGGATTGCCAACGAGTCGATGAGCGCAGCTTACTCAGGCAGGGGGAACGCAGTAGCTAGAGCTGAAAGCTTGAGCCAGGACACCATTGATCTTCTGAGCAGCCGATTGCTGGCAGATGATGGAGATGTGCTCACCCTGGCCAAAGTCCTGGAGGACCCTAAGAACGCCGATGATATTCTTCGTGCCCTGGAAAAAGACCGAGTGTTCACAGCTAGGGACGTCCAAGAGATATTTGACGTCAAAAGAAAGAAGCTGACTCCAGAGGGTCGAACCAAGATCCAAACCACACTGCTAGCTCGCGTCCTGGATCAGAACATGGACGTCCTGGCTGACGCAGCTCCAGGGGTAGAGAATAAGGTGATGGGAGTCATCCCAGAGCTGCTGAGGGTAGAAAAGGCTAACAACAACACCTGGCATGGCCACTTCACCCTGGCCCAAAGAATGCCTGAGTTCGTCGAAGCTCACACGGCCTGGAAGGGTTCGGGTGAGACTTGGGAAGACTTCTTCTTCAACCAGGTTCGCATGACACCAGACGCGAAGTTCATTGGTGATGGCAAGGCTTCGATCATGGCCTACGCCCTGGACACCATGGGGCCACGAGCTTTCCGTGATGCCATGAAGAAGTACCTGGATGACGTATCTCCAGGACGGGTACTTCGACCAGGCGAAGAGTCGGTGTTCCCCATGAACCCCGTGTCCAACTCTGATACGGCATTCATGCAAGCTTTTGCGGCTGGGCTTGATTCTCCAACGCTCACCAGGCACATGGAATCCAATGAGATCGGTGGATACCTCAAGGGGAACCTGGTCGGCCACAACTCCAACGATGTGTCGTTTGTGCGGCAGCTAGCTCTCGAAAGACAAGACGAAGTTCTCCAGGACCTGGCTGACGCAGGACGCATCGTCGCAGACGACATGCAATCCACCACTGATGCTGGCGGGATTCGCTTTTCTAATATGTTCGGTCCTAGTCCCAGGAACAACGTGGAATACACATTCCCTGAAGGAACGGACATTGGGCCAGCTCTGAAAGGTATTCGGGATCGAGTCAAAGGTATCGACCGAGAAGGCTTATCCAAAGAAGACCTGGACACCCTGGAGCTTCTTGAGAAAGGCTTGCGAGTTCTAGGCGATCAGAACGACTTCAAGCCTGGATCGAAGCTGACGCTGGACTCTTCAGATACAGCACCAGAGCTCTTCTCCAGGACAAAAGGTGAAACCCGAATCCAGCAAATCATGGACTCGGGAGCTGAGCTGTCAACAATTTCAGACCTTCTTGGCTACCAGTTCAAGGTCAATAGCTTTCAGCACGCCCAGGAAACATTTCGGAATCTCCAAGCTAAGGGTTACCGGATGCTGGAGCTCGACAACAGTTTGGAGATGCCTAGAGCCAACCTGGGCGGACACCGAATGATCCGAGCGTTCATGCGTACCCCAGACGGAAAGATGACCGTCGAGATCCAGGGAACCATCCCTGAGTTCCGAGACATCAATGGTCTCACGCACAAGCCGTACGAGGTGTCCAGGCTTTACGGAGACAAGCGTAAGACTGGCGGTACCAAAATAGGTGGAGTCGCCCTGGTCACCAGGGAAGAATTCAATCTTCTCAACAAGAGACTCGCAGAAGTGTTTGACGAGGCATACACCAGGTTTGAAGCAAGGGGCGGAGCTCAGTCGTCGTTGGACATACCGACGTCACCACGGGGAATGCCGAGGGCGTCAACCTTGCCAGGAGACAAAGCCCCGAGCACGATTGACTCAACAGTACGACCATCAACGTCCTTCTCTGACCAGGTGCGTTCTGACGGGTCCCAGCCTTCAACAAGCATAGATTCGCCTGGGCCGTCGATAAGTCTGAGCACACCGAGTCCGGTGACGTCAGCAGCAGCTCGAATGCGTGGTTCCATTGGTGGACCTCCTAATAGGAATATACCAACTGAGGAGCGGTTTGCCAACACCAAGGTCGGCGAGCTGGAGGACAACCTTCGGTTTGCTTACGAAGATGAGCGAAGAATTCAGGCCAGGAAGGCCGCTGAAGGCATCAAGAACGGCATAACCGGAACAGGGCGAGGCAACGTAGCTGGTCGAGGTACGGGCAACGAGTTTGCCGAAAGAGTCCTAAATATCGACTACAGCGAGGTTGGTGACTTCCTGGACAGCACTGTTGAGAGCTTGGTGTCTCGCTACAGCTTCAACGTCCATGGTCGAGCTGCAACAGCTAGAGCTCTCCAGCTGAACAGGGATGTATGGGAGCAGTACCGTCTCGACGATGGTTCGCCAATCAAGACGTATGAAGACCTGGTAACCCTCCAGACCCAACACTTCGACAAGCTGAAGCAGCTGGCAAATGCAACTGGCAACCAGAAGCTGATGAAGGCTGCGGACTCTGGAGCTACCAGGGCTGAGCGTGACATCATCCGACCTTTGGCGGAGATGAACGGAGACGCCAGCTTGTCTCGCAACTCAGTCAACTCAGACAGTGTTCTTGGATACCTGGGCAGAAACATTTCCAGGGTCAACTTCTTGAACAAGCTCGGGTCGGTTGGGTGGGCCCAGCTGAACGACATTACTCCGATCACGCTTCACATGCTCAACAACCCGAAAGCTACCAAGAACCTGGTCAACGCTATTGGCTTGATGAAAGAGATGCCCAAGCGTGACCTGGAGTTCCTGGGGCTCTGGGCAGACATGACTTCACGAGCCAGGAAGATCACTGACGCTGACTTTGATGTCCTGGACGAAGGCATTGGCATGGGTGGATTCCGACGAGCTACAGCTGGTGCTGAGTCTTTCTTGCAGGATATGTCGGACTTCTCAGCTAAAGCTTCAGGCATGAATTGGATCACCAACTCAAACAAGAGGCTTGGAACACTGCTTACGTTTGACGAGCTGGGCAGAACATCCAAGAGAATGATCCAAGCTCAGGACCTAATCAATGAGGGACTTGACCCAGCTGCGGCTTTCCGCAAGGCCAAGCTCTCGAAGTTCCGAGCAGCTAAGACCAACCAGGCAGGGTTCAACTACGAAGCTGCCAAGAGATACCACCGATTGGTGTACGAAAACGGATACACCTCCGGCGGTAAGAAAATCAGTGAGCTTTACTCAGGACCTGGTGGATTCGCCAAATACATGAAGGACCAGAAGACAACCTTCTTACCTGGGTTTGATGACTGGAACCTTGAGATTCAAGCCAATCGTGATCTCCTGGACGTCATCACATCTAGGGTTGACGATGAAGTCAACCGTCACCTGGTTGTAACGCCAGGTCAGTTCGACAAGCCGCTAATCAACTACACAATCATGGGCAAGCTGTTCAACCAGTTCCAGACTTTCACCATGGCTTTTGTGAACCAGCGATCCATCCCGATGGCTCAGATGCCAGCTAGGTATCAGCTCTGGTACCAGATGAGCTACCTGTTCATGGGTGCGTTGACTGACTCCATCACCAACCACCTTTCAGGGCGACGTACGTTTGATGAGTCGATTGAGCAGTGGGGAGAGAACCCCCTGGGCATGACATACAAAGCCTGGTCTTACTCAGGCATGGGTGGCCCCATCACGCGATTGACAGGTATCACCGACTACATGGGGGTACCAATTAGTCCTGGCGTTGCGTTTGGCAACACCGTTGGTGGTGGAGCTACCCAACCCACCTACTCCGGCCAGGCAGAGAAAGCCGTGGTCCAGGCCATGGGACCAACCGGATCTATGGCTGCTGATGTCGTAGAAGTATCCGCTGACGTCCTCAAAGGTGAAGCTGACGAATACACGGCCTACAACGCAGCTCGACTGCTGCCCTTCCAAAACAACGCGATACTGCGATTGCTGTACCGCACAACCGGTGCTCCAGTGGTGCCAGAGGCGATCCTAGAAGATGAGTGATATGCAACAGCTGGGAGACGCCTTTGACCGGCATCTCCAGGAAGTCCTGGCCAACGGGCGTGAGATAATGAACAAAGACGGCGAGGCCGTCCGCGTCCAGGCTACAGCTGCGGACCTGAACGTAATCCGCCAACGACTCAAAGATTGCGGCATCACCGCCATCCCAACCGAGGAGAACCCAATTGGTTCAATCATCACGGAAATGCAGCAGCGCGGGCTGCGACTCGACGTACCCGACATGCCAGATCACCAGGTCGGGTGAGTGTGTGGAGCTGGCCATGGTCAAGTGGATTGACTCCTCCGAGCCCACCCCGAACGCCGAGGTAGAGCTTGAGGATGTCACTGAGCCACAAATCATTCTCAGCATTGGCTTCATTCTCCATGAGTGTGACGAGTACGTCGCAATAGCTGGAGCTATCAAGCCTGCCAGGTCTGAGAAGTACCGGACTACGTTCGACTATTGCATCTCGATCCCAAAAGTGGCCATCCTGGAGATAGCCCACCTGGACACTGAAGATGAATAAGGTCGTATGCGAGTATCCCAATCGGGCGGTAACGACAGTCCGAATGGATGTTCGCAGCGCAAAAGACTGGGAACAATGGTTTCTTCTGAGCTCTGACCGCCACCACGACAACGCCCATACGGACCACGGCCTGGAGCTGAAGCACCTGGAAATGGCCAGGGAGCGTGGAGCTGGCATCATTGACGCTGGCGACCTGTTCTGCGCCATGCAGGGCAAGTGGGACAAGAGAGCTGATAAGACAGCTTTGCGTGATGAGTACCAGAACGGTGATTACCTGGATGCCCTGGTCAATCACGCCGTTGACTTCTACGCCCCTTACGCGGATCTATTCGTGGTCGTGGGTCGGGGCAACCACGAGCAGTCCATCCGGAAGAAGCATGAGACTGACCTAACCGAGCGGTTTTGCCAGGGCTTGACCACCAAGACTGGTCACCAGGTACATGCTGGCGGGTATGGCGGCTGGGTCAACTTCTGCATCAAGAGGCATGGTGAGCACAAGAGGTTCCGGCTGAAGTTCTTCCACGGCTCTGGAGGCGGGGGCATGATGAGCCATGGCACCCTGGCCACCAGGCGAATGGCGTCCTGGTTGCCTGACGCCGATATCATTATGACTGGCCACACCCATGACACCTGGCAAGTAACCCTGGCCAGGGAGCGGCTGACCGACAGCTGCGAGGTTGTCCAGGACGAGCAGGTCCATGTCAAGACGGGGACCTACAAGGAAGAATATGGCGATGGATACGAAGGATGGCACGTTGAAAGAGGAGCACCACCCAAACCCCTTGGGGCCTGGTGGCTCAGATTCTATTGCTACAAACGCAACGGAAAAGGGACCTCAGAGTGGCGGTTCGATCTCATCCGAGCAGATTGAAGCTTACATCGGGAAGCTGGCGTCTAGCTTTCCGTTCTTCCTGGAACAGCTCTGGCTAGCTGTTGGCCTACCCAGCCCAGCTGAGCATCAGTCCCAGATCGGAGACTGGCTCCAGGATGGCCCCAAGCGTCGTGGAGTTCGAGCTTTTCGTGGAGCTTCCAAGACCTGGGTAACCCTAGCTTTCTGCCTTTGGCGGCTTTTCAAGAACGACAACGAACGGGTTCTCCTGGTCTCCAAGTCCGAACGCCACAGCAAAGACTCTTTGCACATGGCCAGGAAGTGGATCGGCCAGGTGCCTTTTCTCCAGCACATGGTTCCGGATCGAACGGCGGGGCAACGCGATTCCGCCCTCCAATTTGACATTCGACAAGCTCCCCCTGATCGGACACCATCGTTTACCGCAGCTTCCATTACTGGTCAGATCACTGGTTCGCGGGCGTCCCTGCTGATTGCAGATGACGTCGAGACCAACCAGACCACCCTGACCCTGGAGATGCGGACCAGGTTGCGTGAGGAAGTCAAGGAGTTTGACAACATCCTGATTCCTGGTGGGGACATCGTGATCCTGGGCACGCCTCACCACGAGGAGTCTCTCCTGGACAAGCTCTCAGAGAGCGGTTACCGCTTTCAGTCCTGGCCAGCCATGTTGCCCAGGGACCAAGAAGACATCCCCGATCTAGCTGTACCTCTCCAGGAACGACTGGATTCTGGCAAAGGAAGCCCTGGAGATCCCGTTTGGCCAGACCGGTTTGACCTGGAAGAGCTAGCAGCTCGTGAAGCTTCTGAGGGTCGCAGCACCTTTGCGATGCAATACCAGATGATTACGAGCTTGGGGGACACCCTCCGCTACCCCTTGAGGCTCAGCGACTGCATCGTCTTTCCAGTCCAACGGGACAAAGCTCCCATCACTATTGCCTGGGGTCAGCACAATGATCGTGGTGGCACCACTCGCCTGGAAGACATCAACAGCCTTGGATTCGGCACTGACGGCTTCTACGCCCCGATCATGTACGACACCAGCTGGGACAAATACTCAGGCACGTTCATGTGGGTTGACCCCTCCGGCAAGGGTGCGGACAAGACCGCATACGCGATTGTGAGCCACATCAACGGCTACCTCTACGTCCACGAGGTCAAAGGCCTGGAGGGCGGATATGGCCCCCAAGTCCTGGACACTATCTGCTTCAGAGCTAGAGAGAACCGAGTCGGCAAGATTGTGGTCGAAAGCCAGTTCGGTGCGGGCATGTTTGCTTCTCTCCTGGAACCTTCGCTGCAACGGCACTTCGTCGAGCCCAACGAGATAATGGAGTGTCCCGAGGGTTGGGCATGCCACCTGGAAGAACAACGGGTCTCCGGCCAGAAAGAGCTGCGGATCATCGGTGTCCTGGAACCTTTGCTCAACTCGCACCGCCTGGTGCTCAAGCCTGAAGTAGCTTTCAACGAGGACCTGCAATACCAGCTGACAAGGGTGACCAGGCAGAAGAACAGCCTCAAGCATGATGACGAGCTAGACGCCCTGGCGTCCTGCTGCGGTCTTTGGCTCGACGATATGAACATGGACCCCGATGCAGCTGCGGATCGCAAGCGAGAACAGCTCATGGACGAGGAGCTTCGCAAGCACTATGCGTCATTTGGATTTACAAACAACGGCCCCCCTGGATGGATCAAGCGACGGGGCGATATTCGATATGGGAGATAACTTTGACGTTTGACAACAACACGCAGAAAAACAAGCTTGGATTTATGTCCAGGCTAGGCACTGGCGGTATGTCAACCACGAAGACCAGAGTCCCCTTCACGCCAGAGCTCGGAGAGCTCAAAACGAAAATTATTGGTTGGTGGGATGCCTCCTGGCACACCTGCCAGGGAGGCGATACCAACCTCACGGAATGGAAAGACAGGTCAGGAAGTGGTCACCACCTGACGGTTCCCACGACTCGCTCTGGAGCTGACCTCAAGATCGGCTCGGATGGGATCAACAACTTGCCAGCTATGTCCACTGATCGGGGTGGTCGGACTGGCGGGTTCTTCCTTGATTCCGCTACGGACCAGGACGCTTTGGACCCAGGAGCGAACGACCAGTTCTTTTGCTCGATTGTTCTTCGTGAATCAGGAGCCATCAAGAATTCCGGAGCCAGCTACATCATGACCAACGGCTCGACAGCTGGAGGTGGTGGCTGGACATTCCTATGGATTGGCAGCTCTAGTGGCATAGACATCAACATTGGAGTCAGCTTTTACAACGGCTCCCTTACTCAATCTCTTATTTGGAATTCAGCGGGCTACCCGAACCCAGCTTCGACAAACTGCATCTTCACGGTTCATGGTGACGGGGATGACGTCCGGCTTAGATGGAATGGTCAAACCCTTCCTCCCACCGGCGGCACCACCCAGGACACTCACGACACAGCTGAGAAGTTCTCAATCGGGTGCTTTACCGCCCTTGACGGGTCCGGAAGTGCGACCTTTGAGGGTCGGATGAGTGAGTGTATCTATGGCACCGGAACGACCATCAACGAGCTAAATGACGTCGAGGCCTACCTGGCCAACAAGTATGGGGTGACCTTACACTCAGGACACCAGTACGGATCATCGGGGAGCCTGAATGGTCAGATCCCCAATGCCACTTTGAAACGACCTGTTAGTTCCAGGTCCAGAATGCGGACACGCAGATAGGAAATCGTTATGCCTAAAGGAACCGGATACAAAGCTACTGGCGGTATGCAGAAAAAGAAGAAGGCAACCACCAAGAAAGCCCCAGCTAAGAAGTTTGCCAACACCGCCTTTGGCAAGAAGGTGATGAAGCGAAACGGTAAGTAATGGCCAAGAAGTCCAGCTCCAAACCAAAGCCAACGAACCCAGCCTTGTGGGCCAGGGCAAAGGCGGCAGCTCGGGCAAAGTTCAAGGTCTACCCCTCTGCTTACGCAAATGGCTGGGCCGTCCAGTGGTACAAGAAACGCGGTGGAGGATATCGCTGATGGCGTACCAGGGCGGATTGCGAAAGTGGTTCGGGCAGAACAAAGGCAAGGGGTGGGTCGATTGCAAAACCGGCAAACCTTGTGGCCGGAAGAAGGGTGAGAAGCGAAAAGGCTACCCAGCTTGCAGACCGACCATGAGCCAATGCACAGCTGCGGCCAAACGTAAAACCGGACCAGGACGAATCTCCTGGAGAAAGAAGAAGTAATGGCCAAACCAGCTAGAGGCAAAGCACGAGCCAAGGTCGTCAAGAACCCCAAGACGGGCCGAACCAGGAAGGTGAGCTACGGCCAATCCGGCAAAGCCAAAGACGGTGGACCACGAGTCCGACCAGGAACATCCAAGGGTGACAGCTACTGCGCCCGCTCAGCTGGCCAAATGCGGAAGAACCCCAAAGCTGCGGCTGACCCCAACAGCCCGCTCCGTCTTTCCAGGAAACGATGGAAATGCTCGGGGAGCAAGTCCCGACGATGACCTGCCCCAGGTGCGAAGAGCTCGCCAAGCAAGAAACAAAGCAGCTGGCGAAATGCTCTGAGGACCGTAAGAGGCTGGAGAAGCTCGTCTGGAAGCTCCAGCTGGCTTTGACGGTGCTCGGCACCCTGGCAGGTAAGGAGCTCTTAGACCAGGCTCTGAGCCTCACTGAGAAGATCCCTGGTATCGCCAGCTCTTTCCAGGACAAGCCAGCTACGCCTGGTTCAAGCTTCGCCCTAGCTCCGACCGATACACCAAGCAGAAGCTACCGCTATGACGCAACCAGAAGCTCAATCCTGGCATACGTTCCTCCCCTTACTCCAGGGTTGGCCATTCCCGAAGAAGTGCCTGGTCTGTTTCTTGCTACTTCTCTGATTGACACACCATCGTTCGTCCCGTCTCCTGGTGTGCTCCCCCTCCTGGGGTTGAGCGTGATCCAGGACCGACGACGCAAGTGAAAAACTTTTCGCAAATGTTCGCCGGACAAATATCCGTCATCCAGTTGACTATACAGCTGCGACGACAAAACCCCCTTGGCCCCCGACGCAACGTCCGATAACTGCAACACGCAACGTCCGATAACCAACGACCAGGGGGGGAGGGGGGGTAGGGTCCGATAACTGGCCACCAGCTCGGCGAAGTATGTTCAGCGAATACATGTCGGCACCGATGTAGCTCTGCCCTTTTCGTAACTCAACAGATAACGAGGGGGGCAATAGAGAAGGAAGGAACCAGGGCCGGAACCAGGACGGGAAGCTACCAGGGGAACAGCCTGGAACAGCAGCCCAACCAGGTCAAACCAGGCCATGAAAAGTTTTTCATAAAAATCCCAAGATTCTTACTATTTGGGTTGCAGGAATGCAAAGTACCTGTACGATAAAGGTCCTGAGGGGGGAGGAAAGGACAGGAGACCCAACGATGACCACTCGACACCAAACCTGGCAACCGCTCCGAGGCCTACGGGTCGAAGCCTACTACAACCTGCACAAAGGCCGCTTCAGCGTCCGAGCCCTGGAGGGACCGGACAAGGGGCGGGTGGTCGGACACCTGGACCGACTCGGCCTGGCCGGAGTCAAGTTCAAGGTCAGCGAGGCGGGCCGACAGCGAGTCCTCCGCGAGAAGCGAAAGAATGTCCACGCCCGAGTCCAGGGAACCCTGGTCAACCCCGACGCCCTGACTAACTGCGAGGACCGCGTCAGCTACAACCCCTACCGAGGCGGCACCTTCTACAACACCGAGACCGGCGAGGACTACCTCAACGCAGACCTGGCCGTCCTGGACGACACCGGCACCAAGCCGGTCATCTACGCCCGCGAGCTCTAACGAGAAAGGAACCGAACGATGCTCAAGATGCCCAACCAAACCGAAGAACGGCACCTCCAGCCGAGAGAAGTAGCGGCCCTCATGCGGAAGCTACTGAAGCACCACTACCCCAAGCAGAAGTTCAGCGTCCGCACCAAGACCTTCGCCGGTGGTGCGAGCGTTGACGTCCGCTACCAGGGCGGCCCCAACCGCCACGAGGTCGAACGCCTGGTCAGCACCCTGGAGTTCGCCCGCTTCGACAGCATGACCGACTACGGCTACGCCGCCAAGCTCTGGGTCAACATGGAGACTGGCGAGGCGGTGACGGCCTACGAGGAGCAGACCCACAGCAACCCCAACGGCCCGACCAACCGCCGCTGCCCTGGCCTGGCCTACGAGCTCTGCACCGCTGGCAAGCTCTACGTCGGAGTGGACCGCGAACGGGCCCACGGCGAGACCTGCGCGGTCTGCGGTGAAGCCATGACCAACCACTACTGCTGCTGCGAGAACAAGACCTGCGAACGGGTGGTCCGAGAGTTCGCCAACGGCCCGACCCACTGGGTTGACCAGCTGCGACGGCCCGAGGCAGAGCTTGACCTGGAACGCCACCAGGAGACGCTCGAAGCCCTCCGCAACAACTACGACCTGGAAGCCCAGCCGCTTCTCTTCAATACCCAGGCCTGAAAGGAGGCCCGACCATGACCAACCAGGAATACACCATCCGCTGGGGCAAAACCAACCCGCACGCGATCGGAGGAACCGAGGCCCAGATCCGCAAATTCATCGCCTGGCAGCGAGACCACGACCAACGGCACCGATGCGTAACGTCACGCCGTCGAGCTAACGCCGTCGAACAAGAGCTGGAACGCCAGCTGAAAGGAGCCCACCATGGGACAACCCAAAACACTGAGACTTGACACCGAGAATCGCAAACTTCTCGACACCTTCCTGGAAACCTTCGCCGAGCTGGAGAAGCTCGACTGGTGCCCCGAGAAGACCAGGGCATACCAGAAGATCCGCAAGAGCCTGCAACCCTGGCCAACGCTTCTCCTGGAGATCCTGGCCGAAGAGGTAGCCAGCGACACCCTCCGCAGCTGGGGCCAGCGAGAGCTGGACAGCCGCGACTACTGGAGCAAGCAGATGCTGGACTGATTTTTTCAAAAATCTGTACCGAAAGGTTGCAGAGATTCCAAACATTGGTACGATAAGTGTGTCAGAGAAAGGAACCCATGACTAACTCACTCAGCAGACAGATCGCCGCTCCCCTGGAAGAACGCGAGTTCATCGAGATGGTGGCCCGAGCCTCCCACTACAGCGACTCAACTCTGGGTGCCTTCATGTGGCACCGGCCCGACGGACAGGTAGATGTGGAGATGCTCCTGATCTGGGACAAGAAAATGTACCAGGCAGACGGCGGCACCCACGGAAACACCTTTGGGGCCTACGTCGAGGTGCGGGACTACAAACGCACCGCCACCTGGACAAGGCCGGTCAAGGTCACTCATCTCCTGGGCTACCGAGCTCCGACGAGCGGCCAGAAAGCAGCCCAGGACCGAAACGCAAAAGTTCATTTGGAGGTGGAACACAATGTCAACTACGAAGCGTGATATGCCCGAGATCAAAGAAGCCTACCGCTGGATGGCGGAGGACTTCATCCAGGTCAACCATGACCACGGGTTGTATTCGGCGACCAGGAACAAGGAGGTGATGTCCATCCAGGCCGAAGCTTGGGAGGACGCCCTGCTCCAGGTCTACCAGGAACACGACCCCAACTACAACGAAACGAACATGCCCGAGCTGGACTCGGTGACATGGGAGGAGCCCGAGCCACGCGACCGGTTCCTTGACCTGGTAGGAACCAACGTCGCCCGCATCATGTACGAGGAAGGAGTTATCAATGCGTACTAAAATCGACAGCTACGACCTGGCCAAAGATGCCCTGATGAAGAAGCTAACCGATGCCTACAAGCTGGTGTCAGAAGACTGGTCTGGTGCCAGAGAAGCTCGGATGGAGCTGTTCCTGGACAAACTAGACACCACGGTCCTTGCGGACGTCAAGCTCGCCAAGCTGGGCCAACTGTCCGGAGCAGCTGAGCGAGTCCTGGCCCGACGATCTGCCATCAACGGAGAGGATCAAATGCGAAATGTGCTTACTCTCCTGGAAGCCAACGAACAAAATCTAAGAACAGCACGAGCTGGAAAGGAGCTCTAATGCCTGACCCATACGGCCAACCCCCAGGAAAAGACCAAGAGAAAATTGACCTGGAGAACGACGAGCGGCACCACGAATTCCTAAAGAAGCAAGAGTGCCTGCACATGGACGACGAGGTTGCACCTGGTCTTCTGATCTGTAAAAACTGCGGACGAGCTGTCCGCCTGGATGACTAAGGAGGTCATGATGAAAACAGCTAAATGCGTACACATCCCCGTCCAAGGAATGCCCAAGGTGTTCGAGCTGGGCAACGAGACGCCAGACTTTCAGCAGCTGAACGAAAAGATTGGCTGCGACACGGCCACCATCGTTCGCATCCCTGACGGAGGCGAACACTACCTCTGGGTTGACGACGAGGGTCTGCTGACCCAACGCGAGCCCAACGTGGTAGCCATGGGCCTGGCCAACTACCCGCTCCTGGTGGGCGACGTTGCCCTGGTCATTGAAAGCAACGAGTCACGAAGTGACGGTAACCACTGCTGCGATGTTGACCAGGTGCTGATCGACAAGCTGACCAACAAGGCCGAGGTTGACAAGCTCGCCGAGGCCGGTATGATTCTCCTCATCAAAGCTCAAATGGAAGGAGTGTGAGCTGTATGGCACGACCAAGCCAATACGACGTAATCCAGGTACCCAAGCGGGCCAAGATTCTAAGATCAATCAAGAAGCTTCAGAAGGATCTCAACGCAGAACACCAGCTTGAGAAGCTCGGGATCAACGGTATCCCCATGTACCATGCGGTTGTTATCGCTGTAGAAGAAGCATTAGCCAAACGAGAGGAGGCCCGAAGTGGCAAACGTCCCTACTAACACACCCCTGGTCAGCATCGGCCAGGGAGACTACGAACGAGTGACTCACGACGGCAAGACTTGGGAGAAGCCCAAGCTGCCGACACTGCCCGCCTGGTGGTACCAGCTGCCAGGCAACCCCATGCAGAGAGCTGTTGAGAGCTGCTGCAACGTTGCCCAGGAAGCGGTCAGCAACTCGATCCGGAGAGGGGGCGGTCATGCGTGAGATAGTCAACATCCACGGCAAAGAATATGAGACCGTCGCCAGCCGCCTGGCCAGGTTCCGCAAGGACAACCCAAGCTGGGGCGTAACCACCAAGCTGGTCCACCAGGACGAAAAGCACATCATCATGCGAGCTCTGATTATCAAGCACGATGGAGATGATTCGGTCCTGATCGCTACCGGCCACGCTGAAGAGGTCCGAGGATCTACCCAGATCAACCGGACGTCTGCCCTGGAGAATTGTGAGAGCTCGGCCATCGGTCGTGCCCTGGCAGCTGCGGGCTACGACCAGACCAACAGCATCGCCTCGGCAGATGAGGTCCAGAACGCTATACTTCAGCAACAGAACCCTCCTGGTGCGGGGCCTAACTCCACCCTGGCCCCGCCACCTTCCACCTCTTTGTCCCCGCCGCCGTCTCCCCCCCAACAAACCAGTGCTCCAACTGGTGGGGGTGGGGACAAAGAGACCCTTACGGTCAAGTTCTCCAACGTCGGGCCTGAGACATTCAATCGAAAGTCTGATGGCAAAGAGATGACCAAGTGGGTCGCCAATACAACCTGCGGTCGCAAGCTCACCACGTTCAATGAACGCATCGGTGGCCAGGCCCAGGGAGCTTTCAACGCTGGCCAGGAATGCGAGATCGACGCAGGCCCAGTTAGCAACTATGGCGACTCAAAGCTCCTGCGTGTAACTGCCCTGGACACACCAGTGGCATCCACGCAACCCGTCAACCAGGACGACGTACCGTTCTGATTGATTCTCCGAAACGCCTGGGCGGTTTGCAAGTGCCGTCCAGGTTCTAGCCCCTGAATAAGGCCCGCAATTCTGCGGCAGGGGCGACAATCGAGCAGGGATGATCGCCCTGCCAGCGGTGACTGAATAACGTCTGCACGACGTAAGGTAGGTCGAGCATGGAACAAGGGCCAACTGGCTGAGGACCGTGTTCAACAGTAGGTGAAGCGACTCAGTGCGTCAGTAGCCTTGGTGGTAATAAAGTAAGCCCACCCCGCACCCGACTAACCCCAAAGCCAGGAGGACACATGGCAAACGAGATACAAGAATGGGAGCAGAAACGAGAAGAGCTGCTCACCCTGACCAACCTGGTTCGAGATGGCCTGGAGGGTTGGTACAAGGCTGGGCAAGCTCTCCTGGAGATCAGAGACCGCAAGCTTTACCTGGGCAGGTACGACAGCTTCGAGGACTATTGCGTCACTGAGTTCCAGGAGTCCGTCCGACGCTGCTACCAAATGATGCAGGCGGTCACGATCAAGAACGAAGGCAAGGTCGAGATCGAGATGAGCGAGTCAGCTACTCGGGCCCTGGGCAAAGCTCCACCTGAGAAGCGAGCTGAGATTGTTGAGACAATCGTGGAACGCAAAGACGGCAAGGTCACAGCCAAAGCTGTAGCTGAGGCGATCAACGATCAACCGTCAGAAGAAGAACCGGAGACCAAGACTCCAGTCGAAAAGATCGACAAGTTCAACCTACATATGACGTACCTCTTGCTGGATCTGGAGAGGTTTGCCCAGGAAGAACACGGTTACACCGTCCCGATCACGAGCTGCAAGTCTTTGGTATCCCAGCTGAAGAAGCAGCTGAAAGAGGCTAGGCTCACACACGATTGCCCCTGGTGCGGCGGCTCACCTGGAGGATGCCAGGAGTGCTGCGGGACAGGCAAGGTCACCCGCTTGATGGCCGAGAGCGCACCGGAGGAGTTACGGTGAAGCCCAGGCCATACCAGGAGGAAGCAGCCAACGCTGCGGTCAGGGAATACCTAGCTGGCAAACAATCAACGCTCCTGGTCATGCCGACCGGCACCGGCAAGACAGTCGTCTTTGCTGACCTGGCCGCGAAAGCTAGACGGGGACGGGTGATGGTCATAGCTGGACGCGAGGAGCTACTTGACCAGGCAGCTGACAAGATCGAGACCATGACCGGCCACCGGCCAGACATCGAACAGGCCGACCGTCGAGCTGATCGTGACTGGATGCGTCGGTCAAGTGTGGTGGTGGCGTCGGTCCAGACCCTAGCCACTGGTCGAATGCAACGGTTCAAGCCTGAGCAGTTCAGCTTGGTGGTGGTTGATGAAGCTCACCACGCCACAGCTCCAACCTGGATCAAAGTCCTGGACTGGTTCAAGCAGAACAAAAGCGTCAAGATCCTGGGCGTTACAGCTACCCCAGATCGTGGAGACAAGAAAGGCCTGGGCAAAGTGTTTGAGTCCGTGGCCTGGAGCTACGACTTTCACCAGGCAGTAGGCGACGGATGGCTGGTGCCCATCGTGGCCAGGTCGGTGATGGTGGAGGAGCTGGACTATTCGTCATGCCGGACCACAGCTGGCGACCTCAACGGGCGTGACCTGGCTGAGCTGATGGAGCGGGAATACAACCTGCAATCGGTGGTGGCTCCAACCCTGGAGTTGTACCAGGACAGAAAGACTTTGGTGTTCGCAGCCTCGGTTGCAGCTGCTGAACGCATGTGTGAAATCTTCAACAGACACGGCAACCTGGCCAGGTTCGTTTGCGGTAAGACGCCCAAAGACGAACGAAGGACCACAATCAGGGAGTACCAAGAGAACAAGTTCCCCATCCTGGTGAACGTCGGATGCCTCACCGAGGGATTCGATGACCCAGGTGTGCGACTGGTCGTCATGGCCAGAGCTACAAAGTCCAGGGCCCTCTATGCACAGATGGTAGGACGCGGTACTCGACCGTTGCCTGGCATCGTTGATGCGGCGGGTGGAAGCGCGGAGAGACGCGAGGCTATCCAGGTCTCTGATAAGCCGAACGTCGAGGTCCTGGACTTTGTAGGGAACGCAGGCAGGCACGAGCTCATCACCCCAATCGACATCCTGGGTGGTGACCTGAGCGACTCGGTGAAAGCCAGGGCAAAGAAGATTGTCCAGGACAGCGGGGGCATGGACACTGCCGAAGCTATCGAGCTGGCCAAGCAGGAGGAGATCGACGAGCAGGAAGAACAACGCAAGCTGGCCCTGGCCAAACGTCAGAAAGTCGTAGCCAAAGCCAAGTTCACCGTTGCCGATCCTCATGGAACCCTGGGCGTGCAGCCCTCCGGCTACCAGGAGCCTGCCTCGGACAAGCAGGTGGTGTTCCTGGCTAAGCAGGGAATCGACGCCAGGGGGATGGACAAATCCGACGCAAGTAGGATGATTGGAAAGATCAGGAGCCGCATGGAACGCGGGCTCTGCACCGTGAAGCAGGCAGCTCTCCTGGAAAAGCATGGTTACCGAACGGAATCCATGACAAAAAAGGAGGCGAGTCAAGCTATTGATTCGCTAGCTGCAAATGGCTGGAAAAGATAAAGACGACAAGCGCAACATTGAAGCGTTGCGTGAAGTGTTGCGAGAGATCAACCCCGACATGGTGCTGTTTGACGATATGGATGCCGCCATCGTTGGTGTGGTCCGCATCATGGGGGTAGGGACGATTGCCTGTTACGACATGAACCTGGCAATCCAGGCTTTCATGAGCCAGGGCATGGAGCGAGAGGAGGCTCAGGAATGGGTGGAGTTCAACGTGTTGGATGCGTACGTCGGGGAGCACACACCGGCCTTCCTAATCAGGGTCGGGTACTGATGCAGTCCTGGGAGACGGTGACCAAGGCAAACCCATGCCCGATCTGCGGGAAGCCTGACTGGTGCGGCAGAGCTGGTGAGGTCGTCCGCTGCATGAGAGTGACCGAGGCGGACGGTTGGCGAGTCATCAAGCAAGACATAAACGGTGGGACAACCTTCGCACCTGAAGGATCGGCCCCGATGGCCAGTCCTGTCCTGGTTGAAAAGCCTCACCGACCAAAGGTTGATTGGTCCGATGCGGTGTTGCAGATGGAGCTAGAGCTCGATCGCATGGACGCAGAGTCGATAGCCAGGGACATGGGCTTCTCCCTGGGAACCTTGAAGAAAGCTAGATCAGGCTGGTGCAAAGCTCAGAACGCTATGTCTTTCCCGATGCACAATGGCTCCGGCCAGGTGATAGGGGTCAGGCTGCGGAAGCTCAGTGGTGAAAAGTTTGCCATCACTGGATCACGCCAGGGTGTCTTCCTGCCCAGGGACGAGCTCAACCTGGGCGAGCTGGTGTTGGTAGTCGAAGGACCCACGGATCACCTAGCTGCCCTGGAGATTGGCTTTCAGGCGGTGGGCCGACCGAGCTGCCTGGGTTCAGTCCAGGAGTGTGAGGAGCTGCTGCGGGGCAAAGATGTTTGCATCGTGGCAGACAAGGATGATGTGGGGCGAGCTGGGGCCGTGAAGCTGGCGAAGTATCTGAAGTCCAGCTGCCTGGATGTGCGGACAATTGAACCGCTCAAGGGTAAGGACCTGCGAGAATGGGTGGCTACTGGAGCTACCAAAGAAACCGTCGAGACGGTCTGGAGAGCTGCATGGCAAAAATGAACAAGTATCGGGTGTCTGCACCAGAGGCACGAACCTGGAACGGTAAGACCTATGCGTCCAAAGCAGAGATGGAGTACGCGGTGCTATTGCATACCCAGCTCGAACAGGGACACTTCATACTGGACTACATAGAGCAGCCCAGGGTCTGGCTCGGGGTCCGAGAAAACGTGTACGTTCCGGACTTCTTGGTAGTCTGGAGCGATAGAGCCCCTAGCTACATTGATGTGAAAGGAGTCGAGACCGCAGCCTTCAGACGAAACAAAAAGCTTTGGTCCAGGTACGGACGCCTGGAATTGCAAGTCGTCAAAAAGAAAGGGAAGCGGTTCGAGACGGTGGAGGTAATTCATGGACGAGGCCTTGACGAAAGAGAAGCTGACCCTGGACTCAGTGATCCAGGACCAGGTAGACCTGGAGCTGCTGGCGATTCAGAAGGGGGTAGCCAGGTACCGGAGGCTGGCCAGGGAGGCGGTTGACCGTGGCGAAGCTGCTGGCCTCAAGCCGGTAGAAAGGTTGATGGTGTGGTGGATGGAGCCCATGGCGGCTCGCGTCCGCCAGGAGAGAAGAGAGATCCGGAAGGGTAAGCCAGGCAAGGGTCGAGCACACGCTGGACCTGCCCTGCTCGCCCTGGACACTGACCGACTGGTCGTATGCACTCTTCACGAGATGCTTGGCCGGTGCCTGGCAAGCCCTTCCGGTGACCTGGTAGTCAACCTGGCGTACTCAATCGGCTCTTCGATCATTGCCGAGCTGCACCATGACATGCTCAGGAAGTCAGACTCGGCCAGCTTGAAAGACCTGGATCGCAGGTTCAAGAAGCTCAGCACGAGCAGGGTCAACTGGTGGGCCAAGCGTACCCTGGACGACCACCTCTGGAATCGAAAGGTCTGTACCCATATCGGCGTGACCATGATGTGGATGGCAATCGAAAGCTGTTCTTCCCAGGACTACAACCTGGGGTTCAAGCTGGCCTTCAAGCATGAACGTCAATGGCGAGACAACCAGAAGAAGGGAGTTGTCCGTCTAGCTCCGGAGATATTTGAGCTGGTAGAGGACGGCCACCTGGCCAGGCAGAACCTCCGGCCCAGGTACTCACCCATGGTGGTGACGCCAAGCCTTTGGTGCTCCAAGTACGAGGGCGGGTACATGAGGATCAAGACTCCCCTGGTATCCAAGATCACCAGGGAGCAGGAAGCTGCGGTCAAGGTGAGTGGAGAAGGGTGCCAACAGGTCTACGACGCCCTCAACTACGTCAACTCCACGGCCTGGACAATTAATCGGAAGGTCCTAGAGGTTGTTGAAAAGCTCTGGGATGAGGGCGGAGGGGTAGCTGGCCTGCCTGGTCGTGAGAATCACATCATGCCAGAGAAGCCTGCGGACATCTCAAGCAACGCCGCCAGCCTGAAAGCCTGGAAGGCCAAAGCTCACGAGGTCCATACCGCAAACAACAAGCTGGCCGGAGCTCGAATTGAAACAGCTCAAAAGATATGGTCAGCTCGGGAGTTCGTGGATCGTGGCAAGTTCTACATGCCGCACCAGCTGGACTTCCGCACCAGGCTTTACCCGATCCCCGTCTACCTCAACCATCATGGCGACGATCTATCCAGGTCGCTGCTGATGTTCGACAAAGAGGTTGAACCAGGGGCCAGGGGTATGTTCTGGCATCGAGTTCAAGCAGCTAGCTTCTGGGGCCTGGACAAAGAGAGCTTGACCAAACGCAACGAGTGGTACGCCACGCATCGCCTACTCATCGAGCGATCAGCCGAGAACCCCTGCGACCATACCTGGTGGATGGATGCGGACGAGCCCTGGCAGTTCCTGGCAAGCTGCCTAGCTCTGACCTATCCCGAGTACGCCGCCCGTGTCCCAATTCAATCGGACGGGACATGCAACGGTAAACAACACTTGGCCGCTCTGGGCAGGGACCAGGACGGGGCCAAGTCGGTGAACATGATGCCGTCGGAAGCTCACGATCCCAGGGAAGATAACTACGCAGATGTCTCAGACTGCCTGCACAAGGTCATAGCTGAGGACGCCAGCTCCAAGCCGCAAGCGAAGGTGGCATCGAAATACCTTGGATCTCGAAAGGATCGGCGGTCAGTTTGCAAGCAGCCATCCATGACCTGGGTGTATGGGGTCACCCCAGTCGGGGCCAGGAATCAAGTGAAAGGCGTACTCAAAGACCTGGGTGTGCCAGGCGAATCGCTGTTCAAGGTCAGCGACTATGTGTCCAAGGCAGTTCTCCAGGCCAACGCGGACAGCTGCCCAGCTGGCAAGGCAATCTTCGATTGGCTGGAGGAGTCATCCAGGAGAATGATGAAGGCAGCTCCGTACGAGCCGGTGTCCTGGACAACTCCCCTGGGCTTTCCAGTGATTCAGCCCTACCGGAACATGACCAAGTGTGTGGTCAACACCGTGATGCAAAGGGTGACCCTGGCCTACCGCCAGGACGATCACCCCTGCCTGGTCGGAAGGCAGGTAGCTGGGGTGGTTCCAAACTACGTTCATAGCCTGGACGCCAGCCATTTGATGCTGGTAGCTATGGCCTGCAAACGCTTGGATGTGGATTTCGCAGCTGTTCACGACTCATTCTGGACTCATGCAGGGGATTTTGACCGGCTCCAGGGAGCAATCCGACGGTCGTTTATCGAGCTGCACCGTGAGGATTTACTACAAAAGCTCTTTCAGGAGTGGAGTATCCAGTTCCCAGGACTGCTGGACCCCCCACCTGAGAAGGGTTCCTACGACATCAACCAGGTTCTGGCTAGCTCTTACTTCTTTTCACCATGACTGATACCGAGATAACGAACAGGCAACGCCTCATTGTGTTTTATTCCAGGGTCGATAGGCCCCTTTGGCACAGGTTCTGGATTGAGTTGTTTGGTGGTGGCCGGACTTCGCACCTGGCCGTCAGCAACGGCGTCGTCGTTATGGAGCGGTTTTGGGATCGGTGTATCTTCTGGCCCTTTATGACCTACATGAGGCGGGGTGCCTGGCATGGGTATCACACCTTTGAGTGTGACGAAGAGGTGGATCTCTCCGACTTTGCCCCAACAAACAAGGTAGAACACCTGGAGCTTTGGAAGAAACTTGTCGGACTCAAACGAAAAGACGGCGATTGCGTTGACGTTATTCGGGATTGTCTTCGCCATATTGGAGTGGACGTCCCCCAGCGAATAATCACCCCAAACGGAATGAGGAAATGGATACAGAAATCAGGGACTTACCACACCGGTTGCCTCCTAAATCCGAGGATCTCGTTAGAGAGCTGGACGAAATTGTCCAAAGACCCGACCTGACGAACCCCTACCACCAATCAAACTTGGATCAGCTCAACTATGAAATAGGCCGACGGTCGGTCGTTGACGAGCTGATCCGACTACTGCCAAGGAGTTAAGTATGGGAGCTATGGGACCTATGGGCTTGTTGCCCATGCTGCTGATGCGGCGTCGTAAAAACCGTAAGGGTTCTGCTAGGAACCAGGACCTTCGTAGACCAATTGTCCGACGTAACGAGCGGGGAACATCGGTCCAAAAAGCCAGCTTCGAGCAAATGGGAATCGAACGACCACGAGGAGGTCAGTAATGGGACGACGAGGTGGACTTGGCCAGAAACGTATGCGGTTCAATAAACAGCGGCAGGGCATGATGAACCTTCGCAAGACCAACCGTGAGCTCCGAGGGCAGCTGAATCAGCAGTCCAGCGGCCCAACCACCGGCACCACAGCTGGTGGAGGAAGCGGATCTAGCCCCATGAACATGAGCAACAGACGGTAATGGGTGCTCAGCTCCGTGGCAACAGAAGGGTCAAAGACTCAATGCTGACGGGCTTGACCCTGGGCCAACAAATTAGTCAGTTTGGCAGGGGCGGCACTGGGCTCAAGGTGCAAGGCAAAAGAAACCTTCGAGCTCGCAAGTTTATTGATAACCCATACGACCCCAACAAACCCGTAGGAGCTTGAAATGGGACGCAAGAAGAAAGCACCACCACCACCACCCGTGCCACCACCACCACCAATGTCCGAACCATTCGAGACGTCTGGTGCCCTGGCCAGGGAGCGTAGGGCTCGGCGTGGCCGCACCAAGCTACGCATTCGGCGTGGTTCAGCTGGTGGATCTGGCGGATCGGTGAGCTACTGATGCAGGGAATCAAGAGTCTTTACGTCCAGGAGAACGCTCTTAGGCAGGGGATTCTTGACCGCGCTCGCTTTTGCGCGTCTCTGACCAAGCCACATATCCTGCCTCCGGACGGCCACGATGCCAATGACAAGCTGCCTGAGCCGTACTCTTCGCTCGCAGCTCGCGGCATCACCAACCTGGAGGGCCGTTTGCTCATGGCCCTCTACCCTCCTGGTAGACCTTTCTTCTCGTTGCGGCCAGCTTCGTCGCTTCTCTACAGTCCCGATACCGACCCTGACGTCATCCAGCAGATTGAGAGCGTTCTCTCCCTCCACGAGCACATGATTATGGCTCAGCTGGAGAAGAAGCCCCAGAAGCTGGGCAACATGCGTCGTACCGGTTTCAGATCGACGAAGCGGGCCGCACTTTCCCAGCTCTTGGTGACTGGTGATGTCCTGGAGCAGATCACCGACGACTACCAAATCAAGCTGTTTCGTCGAGACCAGTACGTCACGAAGCGTGACAGCTCCGGCTCGATCATGCACCACATCGTCCGTGAGCGGATTGACCCCCTGACCTTGGACCCAGAACGCCTGTTTGAGGCTGGCCTGGACATGGGTGAAATGATGCAGGTTCATTGTGTTGAACGCATGATGGACCTCTACACCCGTTGTGCCTGGCAACCTATGTCCAACACCTGGTTGATTACCCAGGAGCTCAACGAGAACACGATCCACCAGGAAGAGACTGAGATCAGCCCATTCCTTTGCACCGCGTTCGAGCTTGCTCCTGGTGAGCATTATGGACGAGGTATGGTCGAGCTGAACCTGGGTGACATTAGATCCATGAATGAGCTGACCATGGCCATCCTGGACTTCTCAGCTACTGCATCCAAACAGCTCTTCGCCGTGGACTACAACAGTCAGGTCAGAGCTGAGGACCTGGCCAAGCCAACCGGCTCGGTTATCCAGGCTCGGGTCCAGAGCGGAGCTGTCCTGGACGTAGCTAGGGTCCAGGCTGGTAAGGTCGCCGACTTCCAGGTTACCGCCCAGACCAGGGAAAATGTCCGTAGGGACCTGGCAAGCGTGATGCTGATGGAAGGCGAAGCTACCCCTACGGGTGAGCGTGTTACAGCTTTCCAGGTACGTCGCGTAGCTCAGGAGCTCGAAGGTGCCCTGGGTGGGATCTTTGCTCCGATTGCAGACGCCCAGCAACAGCCCCTGGTGGAGCGGGTGCGATTTATGATGGAGCGTGACCAGCTGCTTCCCAAGCTCCCCAAAGACTCTATTGAGGTCGAGACACTGACCGGCGTAGCTGCCCTGGCCAGCGAGAACGACTCATCCAAGATTCTCCAGATCCTTCAGGTTCTGGGACAACTAGGGCCCGAAGCCATGAGCCGAGTCAATATGGACGTATTGATCGACACCCTCATGCGACAGCAGGGCATTCACGAACCAGGCCTCGTCAAGACGCCTGAGCAGATTGCAGAGGAACAACAAGCCGCGCAACAAGCTGCCGTCCAGCAGCAAGCCGCGCAGCAGATGATCCAGTCCGGTGGCCGTATCATTGAAGAGCAGGCTATTGCAGAGGAATAAATCGCATGGAAAATATGCAAGAAGATGGTGGTATTGAAGCACCATCCAACGTCGAGATTGTCGGGGAAAACGCAGCTGAGGCTCGCTTCCCTACTAACGAGGAAGCGCAAGCCCAAGCTGAGGAAGCGCAAAAGGCGCAGCTTCTGGCAGGGAAGTACCAGGACGTAGACGCCCTGGAAAAAGCCTACAAAGAGCTGGAGGCAAAGCTTGGTGAACGCGGACAACAGCCCGACATGGAGCAGACTGAAGCTGCGAACAGCGGCGGGCAAGATAATTCCTACCTCCCGCCTGATGTGGCCACACTTCTGGACTCTGCGGGGCTCCAGGGGGAAGCATTGGCCCAAACTTGGGCGGATACCGGCTCTCTTAGCGAGTCGCAATATGCGAAGCTAGAGCAGCAAGGTTACTCCAAGGATGTTGTCGATACCTTCATGCATGGCCAGTCAGCCATCTATGACCAGGGTGTAGCTCAGCAGGAACAAGCTCACGCCAAGGCCCAGGAAATGGCCGGTGGCGAGCAGAACCTGGAAAAACTTTTCGCATGGGCCAGCTCCCACTACGCAGACGCAAAGCTGGATGAGCTCAATGATGGCCTGGCAGATCCCAGTCGGTTCGAGGCACCGATCAAGGAAATGCTTTACGACTACAAAATGACCACCGGCCAGAGCATCGGCCAGCCAGGTATGGTCAACGCAGGTGAAGCACCGGTCACAAACACCGCAGGGTACGCATCCGTCGATGAGGTCCTGGCCGTCTTTGAGCACGCGAGAACACGCGGAGCTTTGACGGAAGAGCAGAAAGCTCGCCTGGCCAACACCCCGATGCACCTCATCCAAGGAGTGAGCTGACATGGCATTACACGCAACCCCAGATCAAGCTGTTGCATTGGCAAAAATGGGAGCAAAGGTTTCTTACCACTACATGAATGGGAAGACCTACGCAACCATTACTGACACCAACACCAACAAGCCCCTGATCGAAAGACAGGGACCAAACGAACATCAAGCATTGGTAGCCTGCCTGGCAGAAGTAGGAGAGGTTGAGAAGCCCCTTACCCAGGCAGAAGCAGTCATGCAAACAAAGACTCAGGCTGATCGGATCGCCGAGCTCGAATCAGAGCTGGCCAAACTCCAGGACGCAAAGAAGGAGCGTAGTCGTACTACTCGCTCCAAAACCACTGAGACCAAGGCAACCAGCCCAAAGTCGAAAGGGACACCCGAGTAATCGGCCCTGGACGGCGAAGGACACCTGACGCCTGGTTATGTAGTAACTAGCAACCCCCTTTCCTAAAGGAATAATCCAATGGCAAACTCTTCGCCAGTCCGATTCCTTACGGACCCATCAGGTGCCAATACAGCTACTGACCTCGCTCTGAAGGTCTTTAGCGGCATTGTCCTTGAGGCCTTCCGTGAGAAAACTGTTTTCTACGACAACACCGGCAACATCATGGCCACCAAGGTCCTGGAGTCCGGCAAGTCAGCTCAATGGCCCATCATCGGTGATGACTCCGGTGTGAAGCCCGAATACCACACGCCAGGTAACGAGATTCTTGGCCAAGCCGTAACCATGACCGAGGGTACTGTCACCGTCGATGAGATCCTGGTGTCCCACCTTGACGTTCCGTTCAAGGATATGGAGATCAGCCACTTCGACGTCCTGGCCCCTTACGCGACCAAGCTTGGTCGTGCTTTGGCTATCGACATGGACAAGAAGCTCGGACTCATTGGTTTGTCCGCCGCCCGCACCGCAGCTGTCTCAGCTGTTCACAACGGCGGTAAGCAAATCTTCCGAGACGATGGTGTGTCCGCTTCCTCTGGAGTGGAGTCCGACATCAAAGTCGCCTACCCCAACACCTCGGTTGGATCGGGCCGGTTCCGCGATGACATCGCTGAGCTCGCTCAGAAGTTTGACGAGGACAACGTGCCAGAAACCGGTCGTTACCTCTTCATCCCTCCGTACATCCGTACGATCCTTCGTCACGAAGCCAGCACTTACGCTTCCACAACCGTGTCCGATACGACCGTTCAAGGTCAGGGCAACCCATTCAGCAAGGATGTGACCTCAGTTCCTGGTGACCTGAACCGTCGTATCCTGGGTGTGTTGGAAGGTTTCAACCTGATCGTGACCAACCACATGCCTGGTCAATTCGGCACTACTGGTAACTACACCAATGCTGCTGTTCAAGGCGTGGCAAGCTCGCTCGCTACCACCTTCCAGGGTACATCTACTCCGACCAAGTATCGGGTCGATGTAACTGGTCGTGGTGCGAACACCGCTGCCGCTAAGGCTGCTGCTAAGCCAGCTGCCCTGGCATTGTGTGGTGCCCAAGAAGGTTCCGCTGCAATCGGTATGGTCCAGTCCGCTGGCCTCCGGTCGATCCTCCAGGACGACGAGCGGCGTAACACGAAGTTCATGAAGTCCCAAATGTTGGTTGGTGCTGACGTCCTTGCTCCATGGTGTGCAGGTGTCGTCGGTGTCTACCGCGACTAAGACTTTCTCCGCTTCCTCCTTTCTCGGCCCTGGGGAGCTTCGGCTCCCTGGGGCCTGTTTGCGGAAACGCCATGACACTCAACCCCTCAAACAAAGTGACCCTCCAACAAAAAGATTGGCTGGGCCTCATCACCTTGACGGTCTCAATAATTGGTAGCGTCTTCTTTGCTTACCAGTCTCATGATCGTCTCCTCACTGAAATCGCAGTACGCCAGCAACTCCTGGCGGCTGAACAAGACCGCCTCCGCGAGGATGTGGAAGAATTGAAAGCCAGGATCAGATATGCCCCAATTTCAACTGTCAACGCCCCCTAAGCATTGGTTTAGAGGCTACTCCACCGACATCGACTCCTCCCAAAGCGCAGCTATCGCCCTGGTAGCTGACCCAGAAGCAGTGTCTGGATACGAGGCGGTGCCTTGCCACAATCACAACCTGGCAAAGCTTTGCTTCTTCGAGCCAAACAACGGGTCGGACAACAACACTTTGCGTGCTCAGCTCTACGGATACTCCCCCAATGGTGCTGAATCTCAGTACCTTCCAAGCTTCATTTGCACGTTGGATATGGTCATTGGTACCCAAGCTGGCGTAGCTGGTGGAACCTTCCTGGACACAGACAAGTTTGCTGACCAAATCACCTTTGTTGAAGGTGACGACAGCATCCGAATCGTGAGCCACGCTAGCTCAGCTGCTGCACCAAACGCTGCTAATAAGATTGCAACGGTGACCGTTGACCTGGAAGGATCTACCCACCTCCTGGTTGTGTTCCCAGGCTTGGATGGTGGCGGACAAGCTGCCAAAGCCAACTTTGGTTACTCCCTCTTCTAAATGATTCGGGAACGCCTGATTGGCCAAATGCGAAACGAAGGGGCTTTCTGCCTGTACGCAGAGACCCTGAACGCACCGGCAGGAGAGTCACATGATGTGGAGCTGCCGAACATGCTCCAGGCTCGGGAGCTACTTAGTGGCCCCCTCCTGGAGATGGGATGCTCTGCACACTTTGACTTTGAAGCCAACTCTGGCTCAGGCGGAGACCGACTCTACTACTCCAGGGCGTTGACTGATAACTCTTCGAGCTTGACCACCACAGTCAATACAACCCACCACCGAATGAAGCACCATCCGTGTTCAGTCGGATCGACGGTCACCCTGGCCTCTAATCAATTCTGGCCAAACGGCCCGCTCTACCAGGGTGGGTGGCACGAAGCTGGGATGGCAACTGGAGGTCACTTCCAGATCACCTCAGGTGCGGATGGGATCTTTACGGATCAGAGTGGGTCGAGCACTTCCGTGTTTGGAAGCCCAAATGGTGGCCGGTATCCGTTCACTATGAACGCTTGGGTCAAGGCCGATGACCTCACATCTCTGACTGGAGGCAACAACGGGGTACATCCGGTCGCGGCGGTTTCCAAAATTGCTCCGTATGGCACCGTTAGCTTGACCGACTGGAAAGCCGTTGGCATTGGCTTTGAGGACCACAAGAACACGGTGCCGTGTATTTTTGAGATGTCAGCTTCTGCGGCAAGCACTGGAGTCGCAGGTGATGTTTTGTTCACAGCTAGCAAGATCCTGGGTGCCGATGAGTTTCGAGGCGGATCGCTGAATACCTCCACTGCACCAACCGGAGACCACACCCGTTGGCACATGATTACCGGCGTCTTTCTTTCACCAACAAATGTGAGGCTGTATTGGAACGGAATCCGAGTAGCCGATTACGAATCAGGAGAGGGCAAGGATGCGTCTGGATCGAACGAATCATTCTCGTTCCCGAGCACTGCGACTGCGGAGCTGTCAGGCTCAGAGTTCGATGGGCCTTTTGACGTAGGCCATATTGGTGGCTTTCCCGTCCTGAGCACCAGGGTATCTTGCGACACGAACCGAACCTCGCCGCTTCCAGAGGCCCCTTGTTTGCCAGGGAAGATTGGCAACGTCAGCTTCTTCCCGAGTGGCCTGAGCTCTACCCAGGTGGCCGAGCTTTACTCAACAACCAGTCAGGCCATGACCATAGAAATGGACCAAACAACAGCTGGGACCGCAGGGTTCCTGGCACGCCAGGCAAACAAGTTTGATGACGCTTTGCCTCAAGTTTTGATTGAAGCTCACACGGGCAAGGCTGGGTCAAATGGAGACCTACGCAGCTGGTCAACAGGAATGTGGCACGCTCACATGGACTTGGATACTCAAACAGGTCGGCTTACTGCCCTGAATGGAGACCAAAGCAACAGTAGTGTGACCACTGGCTTTGGCTTTGCCGCCATGGTCGGGGGGTTTGGCACTCCGTTCAACTCCCAGAAAAGTATGAATTTTGGTAGCGGCAACAAGAATGTTGGGTTCTCCATAGACAACGCAAACACTGGGCCAAGAGTCAAGCTTAGAGACCCAAGCGGTGCGGGGTTTGGCGGTGCAATCCGCTCAATCGTTCCAGCCCCTGAGGATCGAATCATCCCTACATCTGACGCTCTTGGAAAGAAGGATTTGGTTTCTGGGTTCTTTGCCATGAACGGATCTGGGACTGGCACTGATGGTGTCGATTTTGCTACCGCCACCACCGCTGTCGAGTTTACTCACCACCTCAAAGACAACTTCCCAATCACGTTTTTCCTTAATTCAGCAACTCAGAAAGCATTCTTGCCGCTTGTGTTCTTCAATGAGTTCAAGTCGGTGACCGAGCAGCTCACGATCATTAGAGCTCTCAAAGGAAACAACCCAATGAGGACCCGTGTTCCTCTCACTGCATCCCCCAGGCCATTCCGGTTGAATGGCTCACAGACAGGTAGAAAGATCCCATGAACAAGACGCCCATCTACGTTATCGCTGGATGCCTGGTTGGCATCTCCATCCTGGCAGGGCTCTCCGGCTGCGACGTCCGCAAGCAAGTCTCGGTGGACATCCCTCCATCCGTGGCCAACGCCATTGGAGTCTCGGCAGACAGCAACCTCAAAGAAGCTCAGGTCGCCTGGGAAGACTGGCAGGTCTGGGTTGAGCGTGAGTCCGCCAAGTTTGCAACTGAGATCGAGGATGCCTCAGCTCGGTTTGCCATGCTGAACAGCGTCACGGACATGGGCTTGCAAGCTCTGGAGACCCAAGCTGGCAGCATCCCTGGTGGAGCTCTCCTGGTGAGTGGCCTGACCTTTGCCAGTGGCCTCATGCTCCGCCGCCCTGGAGACAAGAAGCGTCAAGACGACCTGGCTGCGAAAGTAGCTGAGCTAGGAGGCGAAAATGTCTGAGATCAAAGTAGACAAGATTTCTCCAAACTCAGGGACAGCTATGACCCTGGGGGATGCGTCTGACGTATTTACGCTTCCTGCTAATGGAAAGATTGACGTTGCCAGTAGCGCAGAGCTTGAAGTAAACGGCACCCTGGACGTCAACGGTTCAGCTGACTTTTCAACAGCCACAGTTACCTTTGATAACGATGCCATTTCAGGGGACAAAATCAATGGTGGCACGATTAGCACATTTGCGTCTACTGGGATTGATGACAACGCAAACGCAAAAGTGTTGGAGGTAAACAACTCCGCCACCAACGGTATCAAGGTGACTCGGCCCTTCTGGGCCCAAACAGCTTGCCTGGCCTACGGGCGATTGACCGTAACTACTGATGGAGCT
>VMHT01205096.1_pt1 | contig 29617 bp, 24 predicted proteins | sample 4693611 | NCBI WGS metagenome assembly VMHT01 (sample SAMN12280063, study PRJNA550983) | marine metagenome | isolation source: seawater sampled from same location over 5 years 0.02-0.2 micron viral filtrate | place: USA: collected off the coast of southern California halfway between the port... ... | reverse complement strand
GGGGGATGAGTTTGCCACTCCTGCTCCAATTTCTAACACTGATGGTGAAGCACTGTCTGATGAAGATATGGAAGCAGTATGGAACAAACAGCACTCCCTAGCCGAGATTGTTGATCCTAAAAACTTCAAGTCTTATGCTGAACTTAAAGCGAAACTGCACAAAGTTCTGCAACTTGATGGCGGTTCACACGCACCCAGCACGACCGCTGAGGACAGCAATGTGGGGATGGCGTTTCAGCCAAACTTTAAAGAGCGAACTGCACCAGCAGCCGCTCAGGCTGAAGCCCCATCTCCAACCTCTTCAGAGTCAACGGATGACTCTCTTGATTTTTTCAAGAGTCTAGCTGAAGACTAGAAGAGACAAAACTCAATATATGGAGTTTATGGGGAGATGGAAGCCAAAAGCTGAAGTCTCCCCTTTTTATTACACAAAGTTAATGTTAAAGGGGTTGACTTTCTTTCTAGCCATGATATAATAGCTACATAAATTGAGATGAGAGAGAAAAATATGAGTAAAGTTTTTAAAGTTTTGAACAAAGATGTTAGCATTCGAATCAATCGAGATAACACTCCACCTGAGCGTTTTGAAGTTGCTATCAACAACGAAATTTTTACTTACGGTTACTTACCAGATGCTGTTGATAAAGTTAGAGAAGCCGCACCAGAGTTGATTGCTTTAAACTTAGTAGACATCATCAAAGAAAAAATCTGGTTGCGATGAAGATAAGTGATCGATTACTAAACTACTTCAACAAAAAGAAGTCAAAGAGTTCCGACAAGAACCATACACGATATCGCAATGATATCTGTAATCACTGGGACTTAGATTATGTTTCAGTTGAGGAACTTGAAGAACTTCTCAAGCAAGACAACATAGAAACTACACTGACTCGCAAGAAAAGAGATATTGATTAAACTGCTTGCGATACTGGTAAGTGTCCAGCGTTTGCAAGTGAATTATTACCACCATTAACGATATTGAAAGTAGTGCTATTACCACCTACATTTGTGCTATTGACGGTATCTCCACCCTTAGCGACATTAAGTTGATTAGATGCAATAACTGCTTGAGTTCCGTCTGACATCACTCCTATCTTAGATTCAGATGCCGCGGTTGATCTAGCACCAGTAGACTTAGCTAGATTAGTTTTTGTGCCACCACCAGACTGGCTAGACACTTGCACTTTAGAAGGGGTTACATTTTTAGCACCGCCACCTCTTCCACTTCTTCTGCTATTTCGGCTATTTCGGCTTCTAGCCCTAGCCTTCTTGAGATCAGCTTCGTCAGCATCTTCTCCATCGATTACTTTCTTTGCGATAAATTCTGCTAAATCTTCCCCTAAGAATGCACCACCTGTCATACCTACAAGGCCGCCTACTAATGTGCCCATACCGGGGAATACTCCAGTTCCTAAGAACGAACCAGCCACTCCGCCAAGATATGCACCACCAACAGTTCCTAATGCCCCTGCGAATTGCTTTATAATCTCGTCTTTACCTTCTTCATTATAGATGGCCATCATAGGCTCAATAAGTGCGGGTATTACAGTTAAAGCTGGCCCTGCAAACTTAAAGAACTTCATATACTTCGCAACTTGAGCCGCTCTACCTTCTAGCTTCATTGCTTTCATTACATCGTCAGCACTAGCAAATTTGCCACTATTAGAGTGAATTACTTTACCCGCTTTATTGACTCTCATGCCACCAGGCACTTTACCACCAGCTTTTGCAACAGCGTCAGCCGCAGTTTTTACGCCCGCTGAAGCCGCAGTGCCGCCAGTTGCGGCAGTTTTGATAGCACCAGCGGCTAAACCTGCGCCACCCTTAACCATCTTGAGTGCTAATCTTCCCGTACCAACAATAGCTTTCTTGAGTAGAGTCGGCACAAAGAGTCCCAAGGCTGCCCCAACAGCGGCTACTACACCACCAAGAGTTCCTTTATCTATGCCAAATTTTTTCAGAGTTTCGTCTGATATTCCATCGACTAGCTTCTTACCCAAAACTCCCAAAATTCCTGCAAAGAATAATGGAAGAATAGCCATTGGACCAAATAATAATCCACCGACAACAGCTAATATTCCGCCAACTTTAATCATTCCACCATATTTCTTTGCGGCTTCTTCACCGAAAGCTTCAGTTATAACTCCATCAATAAGACCACCTACAAAGTCTGCTATGATCGGTGCTATAATTGCGATACCTAAACCTTTTGTGATAAACTTAGCAATTCCTTTTAGTCCACCCTTCGAGACTTTTTCTTTACCTGCGCTAATACTATCGCTTATTCTTTCACGCATAGTTGGACCTGAAGGACCAGATTTACTAGCGGCTTCACGCCGCTTCTCTGCTCTATTTTTACGTCTCTCCATCAATTCTTCGACATTAGCAGACCTAGCAAAATCAAGATTGTCTTGAAATACATGAAGCATTGAAGTGAGAACGCCTTCGTACTTAGGATCATCCATTTCAGGCTTAGATTCTTCTTCTTTCTTTTTAGCGTTATCTTGATTATCAATAAGTTTTTCTAATAACTTATTGGTATTTCTTGATGTCTCTTCTTGAGCCCTAATGCTCTTTAGAGTAGCCGCATTATATAGTTCTTGACGCTCGGCTGGTGAACTTTTTTCGTCTGCCATCTACTTAGTCCTTAAACTTGCTATCTATCCAACATTTGCCATAGTACAACACTCCCAACCAAACAGTGAATAATACACCGTCTAGATACGAGAGAGTTTCCCATGCTTCAACTGGATTCATTTATTTCTTCTTCATTGCTTGTGTGCCAAAGAAAGCGGCTACGATACCAGCGACTGCTACAAAGTATGTCGGTGCCATGCTTCCCAATGTCTTTTGTGCTTCGTCTAATCCTGCGAGAGATGCTAGAACAACAGCGAATGGATATAACAACAAACCACCTAGTGCAAACCAAGTCATGTTACGCTGTGCATCACGCATAGCATCTGCATCTTCCAATTCTTTTCGTCTAAACTCAAGATATAATGCTTCTTCTTGTTTAGATACTTGTCCATCACCATTTGTATCAGCAGGGTGAAACACTTCTGCTTTTTTCTCTTCTGTCATGATAACTCCATTAATTTTGATTTGCTTTTTGCTCTTCAATGAAATCCACTAACATATCTACATACAAGTCTCTTTCATATGGCAATAAACTTTCTATTTCCGTTATACTATATTTATGATGTTGAGCCATTGAGAAGATCGTTTTATAGTAATTTCCCAGACTGGTATGACTCAACATTAGAGAAAAAAAGTTTCTGTACCTTCTAGTGTAACCTCTTTCTCTTCTCCAGCTGTATTAAAATACTTACTGTGGAATCTTAACTTAGGCATTGTCTCAAAGAATTTTTGAATGCTATCTACTGTTCCACCAGGAAAAGCTTCGATAAATTCCAACACTTCTTCTTTACTGAAATCTGACAATCGAGAAACTTCATCGCCAGCCACCACTGCGTCAATACACGCAATCATTACGTCAAACAACGACTCTGTGGGATTTTCAACTACATTAAGAAATAAGCTAACTTCATCGAGTCTAGGATATCGCATCATTAGATACATATCTTCGGTGATTGTAATTTCTCTTGAGTGATTTTCATCCTTCACTAACTCAACATCTTCAACGTCTATCTCTATCTGAACTGGATCTTGAGTCTCTGGATCAGTAATATTAAACTGAATTTTATTATCGATAGATTTCGCCCTCAACTGTAGCATAATATACTCTAAGTCGAAAAGGGGTATGTCTTCCACTTTGACATCTGGACAGCAATTAGTAGCTATTTGCTTCATAGCTAATACCATCTGATTGGGATCTTTCGACTCTTGCGCTACTAATAGAATCTTTTCTTCTTTTACTGTAAAGGGTCTATACTTAACAAGTGTGTCATCTGATAGTAAATTCAACTCGAAAAGGGGTAAGTCGATCTTTGGTAAAGCCATTGCACTGCTCCTATAATATAATAATTATTTAAAAGTTCTCTATAATATTGTTTACGTTACTGATTTGGTTGATAGCGTCTTGCACATCGCCTGGTCTTGTGACGCTTTCTATAGTGTTTACTGCATTGTTTATTGACGAGAACCACTTTAGTAGTTTACCTGTAGCTGAGCCAGGTCTATCTGACTGTACTCTACCAGTTCTTGATCCAGTCACTTTGAGAGTATCGTATGTAAATCCTATAGGTAGAGTCATGACCTCACTATCGTTCATCCAAGACGCTTCTATGTTGCCCACGTTTAGTGGATATAATCCACCAAACTCATAAACATATTCTACAGATTTTGAACCATATGAATATACTGCTACTTGCATTGTTGCTTGATAGTCTTCTTTATATCCAAGTTCAAAGGGTAGTTGATTGTTTACTGAAGCTAGGTTACCACCGCTTGTATCGTAGTTACATATCGCTTGAGCCCATCTATGAAACAGCTTCAAGACACCGAAGTTAGAGTCTACCATGAATGTTGCTGGCAGTATGGGAAAATTCATACTCTGCGGTCTACGAACTACTGGTCCGAACCCCTGAGGCTGAACTTCACCCGGAGTAATGTCTATTTCAGGCAATGTTACGCCTCTACAGAAGAACTCTATATCTCTAGTTATAGGAGCGACACTCAACAACTCATTCGTGATTGAGTTTGGAAGAGTGATTCTAGCAAAAAACAAATTGTTTTTAGCGACACCATGCTTGTTTATTTTTGAGTTAAAGTCGCTTATATTAAAAGACATTTCTTATTCCTATGTTATTTTTCTTTTTGAGTCTGCCCAAACAGATGATTTCGATGCACCAACGAATCTTTCTGTCGGCAAGAATAATGCAATATCCCACTCTGATGGGTACACATACATAAATTTACTAGTAACTTGCTTAGTCAGATATCTTTTTATGCATGGTCTAAATTCTTTAAATTTAGCGGCACCTTCTAGTATCTTATAGCTTAGTCGAAGTCTTGTAGTTTCGTCATAGCTTTTATTGTTAGCAGTTTCATATAATGCATCCATCAACTTAGCCCGAAGTGGTAGAGGTAAGTAATGCATATTCAAGCCATAGAATCCACCCTTAACTTTCTTATATGGGAATATCAGCGGTAATCTATCATAATATGGTAGAGTATCTTTGTGCTTTGCTGAGTACTCATACATATACATTGATCCAACAAGAGGCATAGAAGTCATTCTATCTTTATCGCCCCTTTTGCCAAAAAAGTCGTTTTCTTTCACACTGCCATAATCTTGTGCAGTTTTACGATACCAGTCACGAGCCTTAGCAGTCTGAGCAGGAACTTTACCCTGTCTGACCCCTTTGGTTAATATCTCATCAAATAGTACTGCCATTACGCACCTCTTTTTTGCTGGCTTGTCTTTCTCTAGCTTTGAGTCGCTTCTTCAATCGCTTCTCCCACGATTTACTTAAACAATTGACACGCTCTCTCTTAGCCATTATAGTGTTACGATACCTTCAGCAATTAATCGATCTCTGTTAGCTAAATGTTGTGCATCAACTTCATCTTTTGACCCACCAAAATATGGTACAGCATGACCTTCTTCAACTAATATTTGAGTAGCTGGTCGCCATGCATCAGCTTTAGCACAATATACATCAAAGTCTCCGAGTACACGACCGAACTTCCCACGCATATCTTCGCCTTTCTTACTGATCTGTGTCTTCAATACTGGGTTCTTACCGAGTAGAGACTTCAATCGTGCTTTAGCGGCTAGACCAAACTTCTTCTCAACCTTATCTCTTGTTCTTGATTCTGGTGTATCAATACCCATAATGCGTACACGCTCGTTATATAGCCATATACCAAAACCCAGATCAATGTCTACATCAACTGTATCACCGTCAACTATCTTTACCACTTTTGTTTTATATTCGTACATTATTTAAATTCCTTGTGTTTATAGACTATTTATACGTTAGATATTATTTTATTCCTAACTCTCGTTCTGTTATGATAGAGAACTTCCATCCCCTGTCTTTGCAATATTCTTCAGCCGCATTCCATTTAGCTGAGTTTGTACCGTAAGTCTTGACTTCATTTATATAACGCTTAGTCGGTTTATTCTTTTTAGTGTTCTGAACCTTTGGTGCTTGAGTCTGCGCCCATGGTTTTACTTCAATCAATATCTTTTCTTTTTTGCCATGATACGTCTTCTCAACATAGAAGTCCGGAAAATATCTATGCATCTTCCCATCTATCGGTGAGCGATATGGTATAATAATTTCTTCACTATTCCAACGAGTAACGTGTGGATGTTTATCTAAATATCGCATCAGTTTAAGTTCCCATCCGCTTCTGTATATAATATTAGACGCATCACCTTTGTACTTTTGTGGATTGTCGGGCTTAAATCGCCCCTGATAAAACTTAGACACAATATCTCCAATTCATATAAATAATCAACGTAGACTAACATAATATTTATATACAGGTCAAAATAAGATGACGACAGGATTACTAAAAACAAGTCCACTCGAAGCAATGGCTCAACGTAAAGTAGAGCAAAAGGGTCCTACGAGTATCATGAAATTCCCAGCTAATCTAGGAGCGCATGGCACATTGATGCGATTCTTTGAATATAAGTATGGGGGTGAGCGAGGATCAGAAGCAATACCACTTGCTGAAGTATTATTACCATTGCCAAAACAAATTGCTGATAGCTATAAGATTAATGTTGGTGGTAATGAGTTAGGTATTCTCGGCACTGCCGCGGCACAAGTAGCTGGTAATCCAAACTCTGTTGAAGCTATAGCTAGAAACTTAGGCGAAGCATCTGTGAAGGGTGTTAAAGCACTTTCAAGCGGATTAGGTGATGCCGCTGGTGGTGATTTCTCAGGGATTAAAGAAGCTATTGCTGGTGCTACTGATACTGCTCAGTTCTTAGTCAGAGCTGGTATGGGATCAGTAAGTCCAGATATCGCAAATGGTATCGGTGTTGGTCGTGGTACAGCAATAAACCCATTCGCAACTCTAGTATTCAGTGGTGTTGATCTTAAAGTACACTCACTAGAGTGGCTATTATCACCAGAGAGTGAGAAAGAATCAAAACAATTAAAGAAGATTATTCGTACACTTCAACGCATGGTATTACCTAAAGCTGAGGGCGCTCTTGGCGAAGATACTGGTGCTACTGTAATTGATCGTGGTATTTTAAGATATCCCGCAATGGTTGATACATATTTTCAGGGTATTGATGAGTCATATTTCTTCAGATTTAAGACTGCAATGATAAGTACGCTGAATGTTGACTATACTCCAAACGGATTAGCAATTAATAAAGGTGGTAAACCATCTGCTATTCGTATTACAATGACGTTAAATGAAGCATATATTCATACCGCAGACGATAATGCTCAGGCTGATGTGTTAGAAGAAGCTATTCAAGAGAAAATAGATAGCGTAATAACTGATAGTTTAACATCAACTGATGGTGAGCAAGCCGAATTTGATCCAAGTATCGCAAGAAGCGCAACAGGAACAACTGTAGCAAGTAATACTGTAGCCTCAACTGATGAAGTTATTGTGAATAAAGTAGTGGCAGACGGATCTGTAGAGTCTAAAATAATGAAAATATCTGAATTAAAAGCGCAGGGGTTTAGTGATGCTCAAATTGCTGGCACAGAACCATCTGGGATTAATGGTGTTACATTCAGAATCGGCACAGGAGCATAATAAATGTATTTCTCTTCATTTCCAACAACACAATTTAATGGTGTTACGCTATTAGATATCACTAGAAAAGCCGAACTCGATAAATTAGTTAAGCGTGATACACTTGCTTATATGAATTATACAGTAGAAGAGGGTGAGAAGCCAGAAGATATCGCATTTTATTATTATGATGATCCATCATACGCTTGGCTCGTGTTAGCATCTAATAATATTGTTGATCCATATACGCACTGGCCGAAAGATACTACTTCATTTGAACAATATCTGATAGCACAGTACGAAACAGCAAGCGGTACAACAGGTTCGAGTGTCATAGATTGGACAAAGAATGCTACAATCGGTGCAAATATTATACACTATCAAAGCTTCACAGATCCCGAGATTCGAATTAATCGTGCATCATATTTAAATGCAAGCGCAGAAGCCCGATCTGAGTTTTATCCTGTTCGTGTATATGATTATGAGTTCGATTTAAACGAAAGTCGCCGCCAAATCGTATTAATTAATAAGTCGCTGGTACCACAAATACAGGCTAGCCTAGGAACTGTACTCAATGGCGACTAAATTAGCGCAAGCAGGCTACTATAAACTTCATTATATTCGGATACAGCCTCTATTTCCGGATAAGAAAGCCACAGGTCGCAAATCAAATCAACCAGACTATATCGATGTCACGAAGACACTCGTCAATTGGAACATAGATGAGAGTATGAATGCACCATTTGTCTCGGGATTTGTCATACTTAATGAAAGCAACAATCTATTAGAAGATGTACCGCTTCGTGGAGAAGAATTAATTACAATATCATGGACAGACTTCTACGGAACTACACATACAAAGACATACTTCATCTATTCAGTAGACAACATCAAGCCAGGAAGTTCTATTAATGATCGAATGGTACAATATACACTAAGATTCACATCAAATCAAAAGCTAATATCAGATACAAAAGAGATAAGAAGATCATTCGGAAAGCAAAAGATATCACAAATGGTAGAACAAGTATACAATGAATACTTTCTTACTGGTAATGAAGACTTAGATAAAGAGATAGAGATAGAAGAAACAGACGGAGAACAAACTTTAGTCATTCCATGTCTATATCCAGATGCCGCAATGCAATTTTTATCTAGAAGAGCATATAGTGCTAGTAATAAGACAAGTCTATATAGATTCTTTGAGACAAGAGAGAAGTATTATTTCTGTACACATGAGTACCTGATCGATAAATACGGGTCATTTGAAGACATTTCAGCTAAGAAGAAAAACCAGTTATTTTTTATATACAGCACGTTAAACGATAACACTGGTAGTGGCCAGCTGAAAGCCCAACAGAGTATCAACGATGTCCAATACGGCACTAAGGTTGATTCATTCTCTGATATGAAAGATGGCAGTTACCGTAGAGTAGTGACAGAGTTAGATATCCAGTATAGGACACGGACTAGCCGAATGTATGATTACACAAGCGAGTATGAGTCATTCAAGGCACCAGAGACTACGAAGCTAACACATTCAGACGAGTTTGTCAACACTTATATGGCCAATGATGTGGCGCCAGAGACTGTATTGCTCACTGACTTTCCGCAGATTGGAATGGAGCGTGGTGATGAGTCGTTAAATATGCTGAAGCCGTATCAACACTTCTATGAGAACTATACTACTAAGCCTATAGTAGACTATCATATGAATAGGAATACGTTTGCTATAGAGATTAACGGCCGTACTGATCTCTATCCAGGCATGATCATTAACCTTGATCTATATAAGTTTAGTAATACATTGTCTGGTGTTAAAGAGAGTGATACTCAACGTAGTGGTAATTACTTAGTTGTGAGTATATCCAATAACTTTGTTGGTGATGAGTTTAAGCAGACTCTTGCTGTTACGAGAGGTGGTTTATCGTGATGGCTAAGATTGCAACTTCTATTATATCATACTTTTGCCAATTGTCAACAAATATTATAAAGGAATTTGATTCATGAGTGGATTTAATAACATGATGTACTTCGCTGGTGTAGTAGAAGACAATCATGATCTAACGAATGCTGGTCGTGTGAGAGTAAGAGCATTTGGTATACACCCACCACGAAAGACAGAAGATGATGCTGATAGTGTTCCGACTGAGCATTTGCCGTGGGCTACTGTATTAGATTCTTCTTATGGAGTTGCACCAGTTATACCGAGTGTTGGTGACTGGGTATTTGGTTTCTTTATAGACGGGCGAGAAGCACAACAGCCGATGATTATGGGTCGTATGCCAGGTATGCATCTACAAACTCCGAGTGGCAGTGGTGTTCCTGGTGAAGACGGCTATTTGCCACCAGAAGCACTCTTAAACTTTGGTAAACCAGACTTACACAGATATCAAGGGGGCGAAGGAGCTTCACAGGGACAAACATTAACACAAAGAGCGTTTGCTAATACATCAATACCGCAAGCGAATGGTGAGACGTTTGACGAGCCACCAATCATGATGCCAGAGAACAACTATACGAATAGAGTCATAGCATCTAAAGACGGTGACAACTTTATAGTACTTGGCTCTGGTGAAGATAGTGCGAACAGTGATTACTTTCTCATTTCGCACAGTTCTGGTTCAGTATTTCAAATTGATGCTAATGGCACCATCTTTGTTAAAGCATTTGCTGACAAGTATAACACAACTCAGGGTGTCGAGTCAAACTATGTAAGAGGCTCTTCTCATAGTACAATCGATGAAGACTATACATTAAAGATTGGCAAGAGCGGCAAGATACAAGTCAATGGCCGATTAGACATAGAGTGTACAGACTTTAATGTTCGTGCCGCAAGAAACATTAATCTAGATGCTGGCGTAAAAGTAAACGTATCTGGGGGTGGGGTTGGTGTATTTGCAACTGCTGATGATATCAATCTAGTTGCGAACACGAATCTGAAAGCACTAGCAACACTTGGTGGTATGTACTTTAAGTGTCTCATGCCAGGTAATCCACTTGGAGATGGTGGTGCATTTCATGTAGACTCATATAAGACGAATATGTACAGTATTGCGTACACGAAGATACACAGTACTGGTACTCCAGCGATATCTACACAGTTACTGCCTTTTCCAGATGCTGGCATGAATGGTGTTGATATTAGTAGTACGACAGGGTTGAAGCTTCAATCGAACACAGCAATGAATCTAACGTGTCTTACGAATCTTGGTATATCAGCAGTGGGTACTCTCGGTATCTCAGCTGGTGCTACAATGAATCTATACTCTGTTGGCACACTAGGATTAGGTGCAACAGCCGCAGTATCACTTGACTCAGTAATACCAGCCGCTTCTGTTCTGATTGGTAATGGTACAGCAGCCGCTACTGCCGCATCAGCCGCTGGCAGTATTACAACATCTCTTGCTACGTTTGTAGCACCAGGTCATATAGCTAGTTCGAATGTGCCGAACGTAAGTGTAACAGAACTTGCGAAAGTTGTCAAGCCTCAAGAGATTACAAATGTAGCACAACCAATCATACCAGCTAAGACGAAGAGATGGTGGCATGTTCTAACAAGTATTATGAGATCAGACGATGATGAATAAATATCTAGTTGAATCTTTCATTATAACATCCAATATCCGCTTTGTCAACAAAAAGGTACATAAATGTCGATAGAATGTAATAATACAACACCGTTAGCAAGTAAAGCGTCAGCACTGACTGCGCCAATAGGTGGTGCTATTGACTTCTCTGCGCTTATAGCCCAGCCAGATCCGCTTGAGCAAGTAGACAGAGTAACGATTGTTGATATCACTGACAGATTGAACAATTCTCTTAGCACAATGAATCTATCTGGATATCCGACATTACGAGATCGACTTGAGCAGTTTCCGCTCACATATACTGAGATTGCTGACTATGTGTTAAACAATAACGTAGACACTAGTGCTATTTTAACAGAACTGCAAGGCTATTCTGTAGCAATGATAGAGTTACCAGTGACGATTGCTGAGACACTTGATGATCTTGACTTCTATTACGAAACTAATCTTGGCAAGACAATCAGTGAGGGGCTATGTGGCACATTCGGTAATATACTCACAGAACTCTTTGCAGCCTTTACGCTGATCGACTCAACTGTTGCGAAACTAAACGCTCTTAATCTAAATGATCTAGATCCGAAGAAGTTAGCAATCAGTCTGGCCGAGAAGTTAAAGCTTGAAGCAATCAAAGAAAAGTTACTAGAGACGATTGACAAGCTAGTTAAGAAGATCAAGAAGAAGATTAAGAAAGCAGTCAAGAAAGCACTAGATGATATCAAGACATTTGTTGGTAATCCCGGTAAAGCTATTCATAATCAACTAACGAAGATAAAGAAAGAGATAGAAGACTTCTTCTCAGAAGAGAACATGGAAAGAATCAAAAATGATGTAGAAAGTTTCATCAGTGAAATGATATCTAACTTTGAACGACCTACTCTAGCCAATATTCAACTTATCATGCATCAACTATGTAACTTCACTGAGATCATACAGAAAATACTCTTTGGACCTGCTGATGAACTGGCCGAACTAGCAAAAGTTGTAGATAAAGAGCGAAAAGTGCTTGACGCTACAGATGCTAACGAACAAAAGAAAGCAGAAGCGGCTGGTGCAGTAAGAGTTGAGAAAGAAGTTGCTGAAGAACTAAAAGAAGAAGCTACTGATAGTATTAATGCGAATGCTAATGATAATAATCCGAATAGATACACAGTAAGAGTTGGAGTTAAGAATAAGCGTGGTCAGATTTCAACATATAGAAACGAAGTAAGATATCGTCAGCCTGGTGAACTCGGCTATATAGACCCATCAACCGGTCAGCTTTCTATTCCCACGAACGTAGATTATATCACAAGTAATGTAATAAAGCAAGACGAGATTGATGCTATTAACAGTATGAATGAAGACGGCATTGGACCAAATGACATGATTACGTTCAGTAGTAGAGTAAGAGATAAGAAAGAATGGGAAGATGTATCTAACTCAGTTTGGTCTAAATTGCTCAGATTATCAACATTAACCGGTGAGAAGTATGTATTGAGACAAGGCTGTGTTAAGAGTAATAGTAGAGGAAGTGCTAAGACAAAGATAGATGTACGAAAGCAAGGCTCTGATGCTTATCATCACAAGTACTCCGGCTTTGCTGTAGAGATAGAAGTGAATGATTCTATACGAGAAAAGACAATGATAGCGGCTAGTAGAGTCGGCTTCACCGGTATTTCTGTCGGTCGTACATATATTAAGCTAAATCTTGGCTCTAGAGACGGCTCTGTAGCAACGAAAGAGAATGTGATGTTTGTAGAGAGCGAGAGATTCAGTGACAGTGAAGCCGCACAGATAGAGCCGTTTATGCGTACACATCGTCAAGACGGCTATAGAAAGAAACGTAAAAGCGACAACGACTTTAGATTCTTTGATAAGTCTACGTTCAAGCAAGAAGAGCAGAATGACGGCACGTTTAGTTTCGTAGACAATAACTCTATACTAGGCATAAGTAATGATAGTGACGAAGACACTTCATTCAGTCTATTGCGACCCACCGATTAAGTATAAATACACTATAAAGTGTTAAATAAGAGTATAATGATATGTCATTAACGCCACGCACAGCATCGCAAGAGTTCTTCTCTGATTTCACAAGAAATTTAGAGCAGATCCCCGGACGTTCAGATTTAAGTAGAGTAGTCAATGAGAATGCTATAAGAGAAAGTATACGCAATCTAGTAGAGACTGATCGTGGCGAAAGACTGTTTCAGCCAAACATCGGCTGTGACATTCGTGGCTCATTATTTGAGAACATTGATGGACCGACTATGTTGATTCTGAAAGAGAACATCAAGTCTACAATCAGAACATATGAGCCGAGATGTAATCTAAGAGACGTAGAGATTAGCGGCAATATAGACAGTAACGAATTAAAAGTGAGAATCATATTCTCTGTAATAAATAGTAATACAGATTCATCACTCACAATTGATCTTAATAGGGTAAGATAGACACATGGCCAACTTGTCACCGATAACAAATTTAGACTTCGCTGAAACGAAAGAAGCACTCAAGACGTTTCTAAAGAATCAGAACAGACTCAAAGACTTCGACTATGAAGGCTCTAACATGAGTGTGCTTCTTGATGTACTATCATATAATACGTTCTATAACAACTACTATTATAACATGATGATATCCGAGATGTTTCTTGATAGTGCTAGTCAACGTAATAGTGTGTTAAGCCATGCTAAAGAACTTAACTATATGCCTACAAGTAGACGTAGTTCAAATACTAGAGTTATTATTACAGTGGTTGCACCCACTTTGGATTCTAACTATTTTACCATCCCGGCTAATACGAAGTTCATAGGGCGATGTGGAAATAAGACATATAACTTTCTTACTGAAAAAGCATACAACGCTGTGAGAAGTGTGACAAACAATACTCAGTATATTGCGAATGATGTTGATCTATATGAAGGTCGTATGATTGATGAGACGATCTCTACAGCTAACTCTACTCTATCTAATGAAGGTATTGACACACGAAGCCTTACATTAAAAGTGAATAGTGAAGAATATACATATCGTGCTGACATCTTTGGTGTATCAGCAACTGATAAAGTATTCTATCTACAGCCCGAGAATGATGGGCTATACTCTATACAGTTTGGACAAGATAAGTTTGGTGTACAGCCAACGATCACTGATTCTATCATAGCGAACTATAGAGTAAGTAATGGCCCATCTGCGAATGGCGTTTCTTCGCTCACGCTCGGAAACTTTGGCGGCTCTACTTCAATTACTGTGAATGTTCAGAGTGAAACAAGTGGCGGAACAATGGCGGAAGACATTGAGTCGATACGAACTTTTGCTCCGAAGGCTTTGCAGGTTCAAGAAAGAGCAGTCACGAAACGAGACTATGAAACTCTGCTTCGTGCTAGATTTCCGAACATTCAAGCAATCAGCGTATATGGTGGTGATGAAGTTTCACCCCCTCAGTTTGGTAAAGTGATTATCTCAGTTGATGTGACTGGTGGTGAAGGTGCGGCTGATTACGAGATTGCTAACTTTAAGCAGTATCTACGAGATAAGACTCCGTTAACAATTGAACCCGTATTCCTGGTAGCGAAGTTCATGTATGTTGATGCTGTAGTCAAAATTGTATATGATCAGAATCTAACAAGCAAGAGTACTGATCAGATTAGATCAGAAGTCAATGCTGGAATAAAAACATTCCAGGATACTAATCTAAATGACTTTAATAAGACGCTTCGTCAATCAAGACTGTCGGCATATCTTGATAGCATTGATGGTTCAATCATCTCGACTGATATTGTAGCTAAGCCTATCATTGAATATGTCCCGACATTAAACTTTGCTACAAGTCCATCATTCTCGTTTGAGTCTGCATTGGTTAAGCCATATCCGTTTGATGCTAGTCTAGGCTTTGCATCATACAAGCCTGCTGTTGAGACTACGAAGTTCACTGTTGAAGGAACTCTTGTATCAGCAAAAGATGATGGTAACGGTAACGTGATGCTCGTGACTGAGAACACTGATACTGTGAGTGTATTCAAACCTTCGATCGGTGTAGTGAACTACGAGACTGGTGAAGTTAAGTTATCTAATCTAAGCATTAGTTCATTCGAGAATAATGCTGTTAAATTTATCGCTAACACTGTAGATAAAGATATCAAGCCACCAAAAGATAGAATTATTGTAGTGCGTGGAGAAGACATAACGACATCAGTGACGGCATTGGAAGCATAAGATATGGCTGTTGAAATACGAGATGACATTTATTCGGGAATAGCAGAACAGTTTCCTAACGTCTATAAAGAGTCTGGTGACTTTCTTATAGAGTTCGTCAAGGCTTATTATAAGCACACTGACGAAGTGATGGATCGTAATGTTCCTAAGCTTCGTGATATTGATACAACTCTGTCAACATTTCTGATCTACTACAAGAAGAAATATCTTGCTGATCTGCCTATTGATACGTCACTTGACACTCGGTTTATTATTAAACACATTCAAGATATGTACAAGAGAAAGGGTACACAAGAAGGTCTTGAGTTGTTGTTCAAATTATTCTTCAACGAAGAGATTGAAGTGTTCTATCCGAAGACTTCTATTCTAAGACCATCTGATAGTATCTGGGGTGGCGACACATATCTTGAGATGAAAACTGTCTACACAGTAGATGGATATCCTATCTCAAAGGGCAATCGAATTAAAGGCGACCTATCAAACGCTTCAGCATTTGTCGATGAAGTAATCTTTGTGAACTTCAGCGGTGCATTAGTGCCTATCATTTATCTGTCAAACGTATCAGGCAACTTCTCTGCTGATGACGGGATTCTTGTTATCACTACAGATAACTCCGGCACAGATACTACAAGAAATGTGGGCAAGCTAATACAAGGATCAATCAGCATCATATCGATAAACATAAACAATCGAGTTGCTGGTCAAACAGTTGGCGATCAAGTAGAACTTAGATCAGCATCTGGCTCAGGATCAAAAGCAATTGCTAGAGTGACAGAAACATCTCAGACAGAAACAGGCATCATGGGATTTGAAGTTCTTGATGGTGGATTTGGTTATGCAGATCCAAACTCTCTCACAGCATCTAATGATATCGGAATCAGTAATCAAGTAATGATCGTAAGTGGCAATACAGTACTTGATATAAAACCTGGAGATTTGATGATGTCTGCAGGTGAGGATATTTCTTATGATGGAAGCACTACACCTGGAGCAACAAAATATGCCCCAACAGGAAGTGCTAGAGTAATCGAATACAAGCATCCTTTACTCTTCATAGAGTCAAATGATTATGGTGAAGTTAGCCAATTCTTGAATAAGACTGCTGATAACGGCACCAATCTATTGTCTGCCCTTATCACTCATATTAGTACTGGCGTTAGTATGATAAATGATCCGCTAAGTAGCACATACTTAAAGGCCGGTAATTCTGATAGTATTTTTAACAACAACTTCTTCAATAGAATAAGTGGCTCACTATATTACAATGATGGTTCGAATGCGCCTGGCACTAATTCTTTAGAGGTGTTTACTGACTTTATTTCAGCCTTTGATGCTGGATTAAGTACTGCCGCTACTGCTACACAAAAAGCTACGGGCGTCTTTCCTGTTATTTCTCCTACTGATAGTAGCGGCTATAACAACCATATTAAATATGTACTTGGACTCTTAGCTGAATTTAATATATATCCTAAGTTTACAATGGGAACAGAGTATGATGGATCTAATCCTGCGACACAAACTCTCAATCACTCTGCTACTGGAATAGCAGAAGGTGGTACGCCACTAGCTTCTTTTCCCACTGTCCCTAATCCTATTATACAGTTATTCAGATTTAGAAGAGGGACAGGACCATTAACAGTTAATATCAGTAGCTTCGGAACATTTAACAACTCTACATTATTTGATATAGGAACACTAGTTAATGAAGAGACTGTGAGCCTAATCACTGATCAGATCGGAGACTTCATCACTGAAGTCATTGATCCTAATAATAACAGTCAAGGTGATATTGGAGAAGACTATGGCATGTCTGGTCCTGGACAAGAGAATTATGATACAACAATCGCAGATGCTTTCTCAGCAATTACAGTAAAGATAGGATCAATTGATACGTTGAACATTATATCATCTGGATCTAGCTTCACGAACAATGCCGAGACACTGTTGAGACATGATAATATAGCTAAGTTTAAAAAACATGATGTCATAGTGTCATTTGAAAGTGTAGATTTCAATATCGATATCGGAGATATTGTAACGCAAGACAGAACTATTGATGAAGTAGAAATTAACCAAGCTGGTAATATTAGCGAATCTGGATTAGAATCATTGACTGATGACAACTCTGCCCTATCGGGATACGCTAATAGTTCAACTACATTCGAGTTTACATCAGGTGGTACTGTACCATATGTAGCAAAAGCGAGACTAGTTAAACGAGAAGGAAATAGATTCTTCTTTAGACCACTCAGTTTTCATGGATTTGATCCATCTCTCCCTATAAATATATCGGGTTCATCGAAAGCGTTTTCAGAGCAAGTCGCAGACACTACGTCATCTGTCATGGGAGAAAACGCTGTAGTAGTAGGAACCGCATCGTATCAAACTGGACAAATAGATTCTCTAGGTATAATAAAGTCTGGATATCAATACCTAGATAATGATATTGTGGATGTTATAAACATTGAAGCTTCTAGTCCATACTACAATCAAAGAGTTGCGACAGCAACAATTAGAACTTTAGGTCAAGGTAAGACAGAGGGTAGATGGAGATCCAAGACTTCTTTCTTGAGTGAGTCTTCTAAGAGAATACAAGATAATAATTATTATCAAGACTATTCGTATGATATATCTTCTATCATAGAGCCTAGTAGATACCAGAACTTAATATCAGAGACTGTAGGAGTAGCAGGAACAAAACTCTTCAGCACACCTCTTATAAATAGTAACAACGACATAGCTATTGGCTTGGATGTAGAGTTTACCTACTACGACCTTACTGCTCATAACTATGTCACAACTGACGGCACACAAACATATAACGATCAGAACTTAATGACTGCTGATAGCACATCATTGCCACTGATGGCTGATATGTCTACTATCGATGTACAACGAACTAACGCACAAGGGTCGGGAGGGTCATAATGGCAACACTAAAAATTACATCTGATTCTGATCCGTATCCGGTATTAGCGGGTAACAACTTAAAGAATGATGGAACACCTAGAACATTTTCTGATTCCTCAAACATATCTGATCAGTCAACGATCTACACATTGAGGTATAGAGCAGGAAGCAACACACTAAATCCGCAAGTAGTTGCTAAGAACGAAGCTATAGGAATAACGAATACTGGAGTTCTGATATACTCTCCTGAGTCTAGTTTAGGGGTTTTGCCTATAAGTCTTGTTGGTGCACCACCTTCATTTAGCTGGAACATAGGACAGCCAAGTATAATGCAATCAGAGTTCAGCTATGATCCTTGCGGAGGTAAACCAGAAAATGGTGGAGAGTATAGATATAGATCATGTACTTTCTATCGAAAGGGAATGGTAGATAGTCCTGAGTTCAAAACGTCTAGTACATATTATACGTCAAATATTTTTGGTGGTGCTGGTGGTGATGAACTGAGACATACAGATGGTCACTCTAAAATCATTGGCTGGGCCTTTGATGGATTTCCAATATATGGACCATACGGATATAACAGTGCATTAGACACAGCAAGTGGAAATAAACCGATGCGCTCATCGTATCAAAAGAAAAATACAGAACCTCTTGGAAGAAACTTTTCATTCTCGCAAAGACCTAGAGGAGACTTCATACAAGATTTTGAATATTCTCCAGGTTCTGGAGACTTAGATGAGTATAATGGAAGATATTGTAAAACGCCTGATTATGCTACAGGAACTTACGCATACTTTTTAACATTTGAAGACACAGATTTCAATGTGCCGGAATATCCATATATCATAGGACCTAGCACTAGAGAGCAAAGATCAGCTACTAAAGGATAAAAGAGCAGACAATGGCAAAAGTAATTACAGAAAATTTTAAAGTTGAGACGACTAACGAGTTGTATAAGTCGTTTAAGAATGAGAACTCTAACTTGAGTGATAGCTTTATCGAGCAGTTGAAGGTCTATGACGCATCTTCAAGTACACTGACGCTTGATGAAAATGCGGATATTCCAGAGATCAAAAAGCTTGTAGATGGTCAATTAGAGTTATTAAGACCAGAGTCTAATTATTACATTATGGCATCAACCACATTAACGAGTACCGCTGGAATACCGTCAGTAGCGGACACGCAAAAGCAAAAAAGAGACTTTCAGAGAAAAATTATTTTTGGAAATAAAGTATCTGATTCTTCTGCTAGATATATGTTCTTTGAGAACGAGTGGAAGACAGGAACAATATATGATGCTTTTGACGATACTGTCGATCTTGCCACTAAAAATACTATAGTGACAGTGCAAACCACTGAAGGAGAATACTTAGCGTTTAAGTGTTTAGAGAATAATGGTGGAGCTCCTTCTACGATCAACCCTCAAGAAGAAATTGCTCAATTTGTTTCTTCTAACTATCAGTCAGTAGAGACTTCTGATAAGTACATCTGGCATTATATGTTTACGGTTAGTGCGGATGAAGCTGAAAAATATAAAAGCTTTGATAGTTTACCTTTACCAGCAAGCGGTGGTAATGCTGATGTGATTGCTAATGCTACAGAGAGCATATCTCAGATAATTGTAGAGTCTACTCCTGTTTCTCAGTATAATCAATATCTTTTTGGAGAAGCTACTAGCGAAGCAAATGCTTCAGATGTATTGATGGAAAGTTCGACTATAAGTCAAGGCATAACTTATTTGACTCTATCTACGACAACTAAGGTAGGAAGAACACTGTATAATGACTCAGACTCTTACAAATATATGTACTTTAGATCAGCGGCCAATGGAGCAACGCAGGGTAAGTTGTATGATGTTCTATCTTCTTCGACTGCTGGCAATAAATTAGTGATAGGTATTAAAACAAACGATAGTATTCCTGCGTCAAGCGTTGGTCAGTTAGTGATCAAGATCGAAGTATCTTCTAGCACATTGACGGGAGTTAGATGTAAAGCTTATGGAATATTAGATCAATTTGGAACACTTAGACGAGTTGCGTTCGAGACAAAGGGAACAGAATATAAGTTTGCCACAGCAAAGGTTGTTCATCCGAAAAGCTTAACCTCTCCTGGCACCACTACTCTTCGTGCAGTCGTTTCTCCTAGAGGTGGACATGGTTCTAGTCCTATTGAAGAGATGGCTATGAGTAGACTTTCTGTTCTAACTAACTTTGTCGGATCATCAAGTTTAGTTCCTACTAGTAATTTCTACACACAAGTTGGATTAGTTAAGAATCCTACATTTACAGATTCTACTGGTACTGCTGTACAGCCTTCAGCCTTTGACAACAGAGTTGTTGTAGACTTTTCGTCTGATGTTAGTGCTGATATTTCGGAAAATAAATTTATAGAACAGTTCATCAGAGAGATTTCAGTATCTGGTATACGAAATAGTAGAAGCTATGTGGTGACTGATCCAGGTAATATGTCCTTGAGTGAATGGAACAATGTAAGCACAAAGGTAGATGGCAATGCACACACAACTATTCCAGCAGGCACTGAAATATTATCGAAGAGTAATGCTACGAATGCAATAACATCTTCGTTCACCGGTAAAGTAAGTGAAGCAGTCGATAGTGTATCTATTGATGAAGATGGTGAGACTATAACAGGTAAAGTACATGAAGTAGTAGTCGATTCTACGACTAATCCTTCTACGACTAAAGTGTATCTAGTAGATTGCTTTGGAAACTTTAAGAGTAGATTACATCCAGGAATATTGAGAATAAAAGACACCGCTACATCAACTAACGCTACTACAATTGCTATAAATAGTTTTAACGATATAAGTTACGGTCAGTATAATACATATTCTGGCGATCTATTACATTACATCGACTTTGCTCCGATAGAAAGAAAGGTCGACACACGAGAAAAAGTTAAGTTCACATTTGATTTTTAAGGAAAGAGTATTTAGCCCATGGGTATTAACACAGATTTAAATGTAGATCCGTACTACGATGATTTTGACGAGTCTAAGCAGTTTAATAAGGTTCTGTTCAAGCCAGCGAAAGCTGTGCAAGCTAGAGAACTAACCCAACTGCAAACGATTCTTCAGAAGCAGGTTGAGCGGTTTGGCTCTAATGTATATAAAGAAGGAACTATCATTAGCGGTATTAACTTAACTGCTCGTGACGATCTATTCTATGTTCGATTGAACGATGAGGTTGGATTCGATGATCCTACAATATATAATCAAACTACTGCTAGTAATGGAACAGTTACGACATTTACAGTCACTGGACAAAACTCTGGACTAGTCGCAGAGATCATTAGTTCTGCTACAGGATTTCAAACTCAGAATCCAAATCTAAAAACATTCTTCATCAAATACTTAAACACAACTCAGTCAAACTTATCTGACACTAAAGAGTTCTTGAGTGGTGAAGTATTAGACATCAAAAATTCTTCGGGTGCCGTAGTCGCAAACGTAACAGTTAACTCTGATGCAAACCATGCGGGCAAATCATTCGGTGTATCGTGTGAAGAAGGAGTTATCTATCAAAAGGGTCACTTCATCTTCGTAGACAATCAATTTGTTATTGTTGAGAAATATAGTAATGTGCCAGGCAACGTCTCTGTCGGATTCTCAGTTAAAGAAAATCTTATCGACTCTGATTCTGACACAACACTACTCGACAATGCTTCTGGCTTTAACAACCAGAATGCTCCTGGAGCAGATAGACTTCAGCTTGTTCCTACATTAGTATCATATCCTAGTGCTTCAGAGCCTACTGAGTTCTTTGCATTAATTAGATATGTTGGTGGTTTGCCAGTTCGTATTCGTGATAAAACAGAATTTAATGTTATAGGAAATGAACTAGCAAGAAGAACATACGAAGAGTCTGGAAACTATGTTATTAACGGACTAGATGTCTCGCTAGAAAGTGAGGGCGGGACTGCATCTGCTGTAGTATCTCCCGGTAAAGCGTATGTCAACGGTAAAGAAGTTACTAATGTTTCTCCAGCGAAGCTTGCTATAGAGCCAGTTACGCTAACACAGACTAAAAATGGTCAACACACTGGAGTCTCTTACGGCAAGTACTTTACATATACACACAGTGCAGGTGTTGTTATTCCTACCTTCCTATTAGACGGAACAAGATATAATCTACTCGATAGCAGTAATGTAGTAATAGGATCTTGCTCTATTACTAACATTGAGCCGGGTAAGATATATGTTTACGCTATTCAAAAAGTTGCGGGTAAAGAGAATGAAGCTCCTGCTAAATTTCATGTATCGACACTCTCACTGACTAATAGCGGAAAACTTACTGCTCCTAATTCTGGTGGAATGATTTTCGATACTGGTAAATCAAGCATCAATAGCATTAGCAATATCAGTGCTGTCCGAAGAGTACGAGAAAGCATTAGTTCAGCCTCAACTAGTATCACGTTAGCAGGAACTGCAACTGAAAGACCACTAGCAGAAGCTAGTAAGATTGTGGCGATAAAAAGTAACGGAACAATAGTCAATGTGAACTCCGCTATTTACAGCGGAAACAACGTAGACATCACACTTTCGGCTAGCTGTGATGTCATATATTACGATAAAGTTCTTCCTACAACACAAGACACTCTAACAGAAAATATTGGATTTGTCAAGACTAGATATAATGCTACTGTTGATGGCTCTTTAGGTGTTCCTAATGTAATAGAGGTTATTCAAGTTCTAGATACTGACGGTGGAACAGGATTTACTGATGTTACTTCTAAGTTCCGACTAGTGAATAATCAGCAAGACGCATTCTATGGCATATCTTATATCAAGCTTTATGCTGGCGAAACTTTATCCAATACTAATTTGTTAGTTAAGTTTAGATATCTTTCTAGAACAGGAACTTCAGGTCCAGGATTCTTAACTAAAAATAGCTATGACAACGTATCTAATAAGTTTAGAGTTCAGAACTACACTTCGAAAGATTTGATAGAGTATAATCTGTTTAACTCATTCGACTTTAGACCATATAGAAATAATGTAGGACAAGTTCCTAGTGGATCAGCAGTTGGTGCTGAAATCTTGTCTACAGGAATCAATAGTTCACCAGCGTTTACAAGAGCAGTGACTCCTGCAAATAACTCTACTATAGTAGCACAGCAAGAATACTACTTAGCTAGAAAGGATCGTGTTGTTCTTGACGAATACTCAAACATTCAAATACTTAAAGGTGGAGAAAGTGAGAATCCTAGTTTGCCTAATGCTGAAGGATTTTACACTATAAGCGATGTTAGTATTCCAGGAAACACTAGTGCTATTGTCGGAGAAGATAAGATAACTGTCAAGTCTGTCACTACATCTAATTATACTATGGCAGATATCGGTAAGATAGATCAAAGACTAGACAGCCTGATAAACTTAGTATCATTAAGTCTTCTTGAAAGAGAGACTAGTGGTATGCTAATCGAAGATGGTAACGGAGCAAACAGATTTAAGTGTGGCATATTGGCAGATTCTGCTAAAGATTTAACTATAGCCGACATAGAAGATCCAGAGTTCAGATCATCAATCGATACTGGTAGAAGCATTATTGCTCCTGCAGTTAAGCAGTTCCCTATCGATATGGTAGCGACAGGTGGAGTAGGAATAACTCAACACAAAGATGTTGTAACTCTTGCAACGAACACTAATCCTAAGGTTTCTGTTATAAGTCAGCCTTATGCTACTACGTTTAGAAACTGTGTATCTAATTTCTATAGCTATGACGGTAAAGCAATTATTCATCCTCCATTCAATTCTGGTTATGATGTAGTCAAGAATCCGGCAGTTAATGTCGAGATCGATATTGCTGGTCCTATGTTAGACTTAGTAGAGAATATTCAAGAGATTATGCCACTCACTAGCGAAACACTTATATCAGAAGAAAGAGTTGGCACGACTAGACCTAGACGAAGACTTATCATGGGTCAGTTTGAACAAACTATTGAGCAGAGAAATCTAACCTCTAGCACAGACACTCTTAACCAAGCGATTGGCAACTTTGTTACAGATGTGAATATGAAGCCATTCTTGAGAAGACAAGCAGTTAAAGTACTAGTAACTGGATTAAGACCTAACACTAGACACTACTTCTTCTTTGATCAAAAGTCAGTCGATTCTCATGTTGCTCCTGGAACTAGAATAGGTACACCTACAAGTGCTTCTTTAGATGTAACCAGCGTTTCTGCTCCTTGGCTACAAACTAAGGGAAATGCTGTTCGTACAGACGCTAACGGTATTCTCTCGGCAGTGTTCACTATTCCTGCTGAGACGTTCTTTGTAGGAGAAAACGTATTAGAGATTGTCGATGTTGATCAATATTCAAGCATCGATTCTGCGTCAACCTCTTACGCTAGAGCAACTTACAGAGGATATAACTTCGCATTAAATAAAACTGACCTAAGTGTAACAACTAGAACTCCAGACTTTGATACTGCTTTAAGTATCATCACTAGAGAAGTAGAAAGACGAGTTGGTGATCCTATCGCTCAAACATTTAAAGTGAAGTCTTCGTCTACTGGCGGTTCAAATGTCATATTCGTTAGCGACCTAGATGTATTCTTTAAGCAAAAGAGTTCTACTGTTGGCGTAACTTGTCAGATCAGAGAAGTGATAAATGGATATCCTTCTAAGAAAGTGCTTCCCTTTGCAAGCAAGCATTTAGAGTCTGGACAAGTACAAACTTCAGAAACTGGAATTACGGCAACTAAGTTTACATTCGATAATCCGATAAAACTGCAAGCTAACAAAGAATATTCGTTTGTGATTATACCTGACGCAAACTCTCCAGACTATTTGATATACACATCTAAAGTGGGTGCAACTAGCTTATCTAAAGGCACTACTGCTACTTCTGTTCCAGTGACTAGCGATTGGGGTGATGGAGTACTATTCACTTCTACGAATGATAGTGCTTGGAAATCTTATCAAGATGAAGATATTAAGTTTGAGTTGAATAGATATGAGTTTGGCAATACCGGCTCTGTAAACCTTGTTCCTAATGACGTAGAGTTTTTGACAATACGAAATAATCTGGGAGCTTTCTTAGATGACGAGTTAGCATATATTCGAAAGAATACTTTCTACTCAGCAAGTGTATTAAGCACTTTAAACCAGCTACAAATAACTGGCTCAACATCTTTCACTGAAGGAGAGTACCTGTATCTTAAATCTACGACTAATGCTCAAAACGATGTTGTTGCTAAGATTACAGATTTAACTTACAATGCTACTTCTGGCATTACTTCTATCACATTAGATACTCCGTTCTTTGAAGAGACCACTAACGTGTCTGCTTATGTGTGTGTTGCTGGTAGAGTCTCATATTACAACGATAGAGATATTACTAGACTTCACCTTCAGGGCAGTACAGCTAAGTCTACAAATTATATCGATGATGAATCTCCGGTCTTAATCACGGCTCTAGTCAACGGTGAGACATATACTATCACGACTGTCGGCACTGGTAGTCCTAACTGGACAGATATTGGTGCAACTTCTGGAACAGAAGGAGAAACATTCGTATATAACGGCACAGCAGGATCTGGAACAAACTCTGCGGCTAGACCTAATACTCAAGTTATTACAGGACTAGATAGCAGAGCGACTGCTAAGGTTACTAGCGTTAATAATGAAAAGGTATCTTACTTTCAGCCTATGATTTATAGTAATAACTCGCTGAAGACAACTTCTTCTTTAGAGTTATTTGATGGCACCGTTCTCGATAAAGCTATACCCGATAATAGTAACATATATATGCCTAATAATGTTCGAGTAATCAGCAGTAAGAGTCAGGTGGTTAATCCTAACCTAGCAGTACCTGTTGATCAGAAGTTTATAATCAAAGCATCGTTATCTAATGTCTCTGGTGGCGTGAATTACGGAGCTAGTTCTCCGATAATTGATAACGAGTTGTCGATGTTGAATTGTTATCAATATAAAATTACTGACGTTCCAACGACAACATCTAATTGGATAACAAAAGAAGTTATTCTCAATGAAGAGATTGTAGCTGACGACTTAGAAGTGTTCTTGTCGGCTTATCGTCCTGCAGGAACAATAGTAGACGTATATGCTAGATTTGTGTATCCAGAAAATGTTGATACTCCTAGCGACTGGTATCTACTGAGCAATTTAGATCCTGATCTATACTCAAACGTAAGTAATACTAAAGACTATAGAGAGTTTCATTATCAACTATTAAAAGAAGGTTCTAGTGGAAACGGACTAGCAGACATTAGCGGATGGCAATATGAAAGCTTCCAGCTCAAGATCGTTCTTCGTCATGCTACTACAGGCGTAACTGGAGAACTAGGCAGCCCAGAACTTAACACTATTGTTCCTGATATAAACATCTTCCCTCATGTATACGACTATAGAGCGATTGCGTTGACATGATAGAGCAACATAGTTCATTAGCTAGAGATAAGAGTGGAGCAGGTCTAGTAAACACAGACATTACTGCTTACAAAAATGCTATTGCACGAAAGAAACAAGATAAATACATACAAAGCTTAGAAGACAGGCTGACCAAGTTAGAAGCCGCTATGAGCCTATTAGATAAAACCGTCAAAGAGATGAAAAAATGACTGTAAACACAATCAATAATCTTAGTAATACAGATACTTTCGGTACTTGGAAAGATCGTACTAATGCTATAGCTACAGTAATAAGAACTCAAGCTGTGACTATGAGTGACACTGTAGACACTAATACTGGAAATATAAACTTAACTGGTAATCTAGTAGTTAAGGGCGGATCTACACATCATATTTCTGTAGATACTATAAAGGGTCCAAGTAATGCAATAACGATATCTGAAACTGGCGATACTACTAAAATCATGGGTAATCTTGAGGTTAGTAATGGCGATGCAGTTGCTGAAATACAGCTAAGAACATCTAGCGCAGACACTTGGAAATTACATACAGATTCGGCACACTCCTATTTAAGAATAACTGCCCAGCATCAATCGGGAAGCTATTTACAGATTGATAGTACTACTATTACCAGTAATAGTCTAAAAATTGACGACCTTATTCTTCCAACTACTATTACTAAAAAAATCACTCATGATGGTACATCTGGTGGTGCTTCGACATTTAATAATGTTGCTATATCGGGTGGTAGCATAGACGGCACTCCTATAGGAGCTACTAGCAGAAGCACGGGAGAATTTACTAAACTTGTATGCTCGGGCGCTCAAGCAGGTACGATTGATAATGTTGCGATTGGTGGATCAACTGCGGCAGCTGGAACATTCACAACTTTGTCAGCGACAACGAGTTTAGCTGTTGCTGGTAATATAACAATGACCGGAACTGGACTTGTAGACGGAGTAGATGTTGCTGACTTGAATAGCAAACTTAGTGATGCTGAAAATCAATTGGCTGACGCTAGAGTTACTGCAATTCTACAAGCAGTTTATCCTGTAGGCTCTATATATATGTCAGCTAGTAATGGTACGAATCCTGCGACTATCTTTGGCTTTGGAACATGGAAAAGATATGGTGAAGGAAGAACCATGATTTCAGTTATGGATAAGTTGAATTTAAATTCGACCGGAACACTCTACGATTCATCTGGTGGTGCTTCGAGTCTAGGCTTCGTGAACGACCATATTACAGCGGCATTGGCTATTGGCATTACTGGCGGTGCTTCTACGATTGCTGACTCAGGAATTAATGTTGGCGACTCAGTAAATATATTTGGAGTGACGGGTCAGAATACAGCAGGTACTCTGAATTTTGCTGGCACATTTGAAGTTGTCAAGATATCATCTGGAAACATTATCGTTAAACTTCCATTCTCTGTAACGACTACTCAAGCAAACGAAAGTCTTAACTTCTCTAGTGCTACACTTTGGTCTACAGACTACGCAATTCCTGGAAATAAGGGCGGAAAGGCTAATCACACGTTGACCAGAGAACAGATGCAACATCAACACACTACTGGTGCGTTTCGATTAACAACCAATGACGATTTTTATCCTATACAGCTTGAAAGAAATAATGGAAACAACATTACTAACGATGAGGGTGGTCTGTCACAGTATGGCATACCAATTGATATGTTTCCTACATCATACGATCCTTATACTGTTACGTCAAGATGGATTGCTGGTGAAGGTAACCGAACTGAGTATGAGAATAGAATATCTGGCGATAATGGCTTTAAAACTACTGTCACAGCTCCATTGTATGACGATGATATGGTACAAGCCTCTGCGTTCAGCACTATCAGTCCATACATAACGACCCATATGTGGTATAGAGAATCATAATAGTATTATCATAAATATAGAATACTTACAAATTTAAGGAATAGGTTAGCCTAATGAGTACAACCAAGAAGTTTTCAGAATTACCCGAGTTAACGGCTTTAGCTACAGGCGCTAGTGCGGGTAATGAGTTTTTCGCACTTACGGATAATACCGATACTAAATCGAAGTATATTACGTCTGCAAATCTAGTTAATTCTATTTTATCTGCTGATAACATAGGAAATAAAGCGGGAACTATAATAACAAAGCTTAATGCTCACAACACTGGCGCAAACGGCCTAAACGCTACAAACTTATTTTACAATGGAACATATCAGCCTGCAGCCTATTTCTTACAGTGGGGAAATATACAGAGCAAGCCCACTATTCCTACGAATATTAAAGAGTTAACGAATGAGGGCAACTTCATTCACTGGGATAATACTCTACCTGAGCCTAAAATGAAAGTCGCTGATTTCAGCACCGGTCACACATCTCAGACAATGAACACTGACTATTTGAATGAGGGAACACAAAACTTATTCTACACAGATCAAAGAGTTGACCTCAGACAGACTTTAGGATTTGGCGCTCTATTCAATGCATATAGTAGCACATTTGACAGTGGTCGTGTTTTCGATAGTTTATCTAATGTTTCTGGAGAGTTTCCTTTAGAGTCGGTCACGAACAATCAGTCTTCAGTTATACGAGTTGCTGATGCAACTAACACTATGCTTAATAACTTTACTGCTGGTCAAACTATTCGTCTATATGGTGCATCTTTAGGAAATAGTCCTATTAGTGCGAGTCCTACTCTAAGCGCCATAGACATCACTGGTACAGCATTTGGTCAAGGAACCCTTAGCGGATCTCCCGTAAAGTTCTCCTATAAAGCATCATTGTTCGATTTAGATACTGGTGAAGTTGGACCAATGTCTTCTAATGTAGACGTAAATCTAGACTTAG
>VMHT01093349.1_pt1 | contig 29622 bp, 46 predicted proteins | sample 4693611 | NCBI WGS metagenome assembly VMHT01 (sample SAMN12280063, study PRJNA550983) | marine metagenome | isolation source: seawater sampled from same location over 5 years 0.02-0.2 micron viral filtrate | place: USA: collected off the coast of southern California halfway between the port... ... | reverse complement strand
TCCAACAGGGAAAAGATTAAATGCTAGAGAATATCTTACCTCATCCTCTTCATTTTTACCTATTCTGTGTTGTAAGTAACTAGGAAAAAAATACAAAGTATTAGCTGTAGGAAAAACTTTTATTTCTCTTGAGTTGTAGACATTCCAAGACTTAGGTTCATTAACCAATATATCCTCATCAATTATGTTTTGTCCGTTAAATATTATTGGAGTTTTTAAATTATCAAAATAAAAAACACCACAAAACATACAATTCTTATGTCTATGATAATGACCTCCGTATGCTCCTTGACCTGTCTTGGTGGACCAAGAGGTTGTTATCTTAAAATCAGTGCTGTGATATTGAAAAACATCTTCTTTATAGTGTCTATCAAATATGTCCTTAAACAAACTCTTTTCTTTTTGATGCTTATCTAATAAATAAAAATCATGTGATACTTGAGGAGGATTAGGTAAGTCTGTTTCTATGTCTCTATATTCTAAGCTTTGAACTGTTTCTTTTAATTCTTTAAAATCATAGTCAACAACTATCTTTTGAACCACTGTTGGAAATAACGGTAATGTATGTGATTCTATTATCACTTAAGTCCATTCCATGTGTCTATCTTTTGATAATTAAAAGCTAAACTTATTCTTAAATCACTGTCTTTGTGTGGTAAAACTCTGTGTAATTGATCATCATTAAAGATTAAAATATCACCAACTTCAGGTTTATGTTCTATTCTTTCTTCAATACCAAACTCTATTGAACTTGACATGGGTGTAAAATAAACCACACCACAAATATATTTTGCAATTTCGTCTTTATGATTGTGAAACTCTTGATAAAAACCTTTTTCATATATATTAACCCAAGACTTTTTTATAAATCCTTCAAAGAACTTATTATTATTAAGCATGTATTCGTGTATGCTTTCAAGAATAGAAAATTTTAATGGCCATAATTCTTTAACATTTAAAATGTTGTCAGTAAGATTGTATGATGTTCGTATATCACAATTCCAACTTACTTCGTTCATAGACTTTTTCATATTTTGTATTGTGTCTAGAGAAAGATCTATAATGTCTTTTTTTATCTGTGCCTTAAAAATATTCATAAATGATAAATTATATAAAACGTTGGTTCTTTAATTTCTTCTATTCTAACTTTCGTACCTTTGCGAACAAAGATAGCACCTTCTTTTTTTAATATTTTTATCTTACCATTTAAACTACATTTTAAAAGGCCATAAGCATTTTTTATTATAATGTTGTATTTGTAAGAAAAACTTGTTGGTTTTATTGGTTTACTGCCCAATCTAAGATATCCACTAAAGTTTAAATCTCTACCTAGTATTGATGAAAAAAGATTACAGGCAAATGTTAAATTTTTTGTTAAAGTCTGACAGCGATGTAGGACCAACTCCTCTCCTGCAAGGTATCTACAAGTATTTTCAAAAGAATCAGCAAAGTTATCTTCTTTAAAATCACTTTTTATTACCTTACCACTTAAGGTTATAACTTCCATTGAGGGTTGTTTTTCCTCATACTCTCTAGGCCACCTGTATCTGTCTGCTACTTTTTCTAGAACATCTTTTTCGTTTATTTTTAAAACTCTATATTTGGCTAGTTTAGAGAACTGATATCTAACAATGTCCTCATTGTTAATAATAGCCTTCATAAGATCCTGTAGATAAGTAACAAACTGATAACTAAGAGCTTGTTTCTCTACAATTCTTTTTTCTATAGCTTTAGGAAGTGAAGGTTTAACTAATTCCATAAAAGTCGTTTATGTCAGATGCGTACCATATTGCCAATGTAAATCTATTACCTTTAATCTCGTTTACACCATGTCTGAAAGCTCTTCCATCAAAAAACAAAGACCTACCTAGCTTAGGTGCCACTGTAAGACCATCTTCAAAAAATGTTTCTCCACCCTCATAATCATCGTTAAGATATGTTATGGATGTCATTACCGTTGAAGTTCTTGCATCATCCATGTGTAAACCATGTGAAGTGCCTTCAGGTCTATGAACTACTTGACAAAGTTCAGGAAAAGCTACTGCTCCTTTTGTGCTTAAAAAAGTTGTCATACCAAATATTATTTTTTTAGCTAACTGATCGTGTTGATCTTCTACTTGTGCTAAATTTAATGTATTTGTGCTATGCCACAATTTTGTCAGTGGCCTATTGTCTTGATATAAATTAATTAATGTATCACAGGCTGATTTATCCAACATGCCATCCTGTATTAATCTCATTATAGCTGTTGTTTAATCTCCAATACGGAAACTTCTACCATGGCTCTAGAAGCAGCATTAGCTTGAACCTTCATGCTGTCACCTTCCTGATATACCATGCTTGTGCTAATAGTGTTTGTATCTGAGGCAGACACATCAACCTGAAATACTTGTAAATCAGAACTACCATTGTTGTGATCAAAGTTTACGGTTACTGCATTACTACCATCATAATTATGAGTATTAATTGTTTTAACAATAAAAGTTGAAACAGGTGTTGGTGGTGATGCTGCAACGTTGGCCACAGGGACTGTAAACACAGTGGTCAAATCTGTTGTAGTTACATTTGTTATAAATCTTTTAAATACGTCAGCCACTTAAAAACCATGCCCTTCTTGTTGCCTCTTCTTGAGTATCGTTAGTGTAAGAACTATTTAATTGTTGTATCATAAATTCCAATTGTCTTATCAGAGTTGAAAATTGTTGTCTTTCATATTCCTCTCCTGGGTCAGGAAATCTTTGTATAATTAATTTAGCCATTATCTTCTACCATCAGGTTGTATGTCAAATCTTTGAGTGCCTGCTCTCCAAGCTGTGCCTGTAGTGTTGGACACAAGATTAACAGTAAATTCTCTGCCTCTACCTCTTAAACTAACAAACTCTGTGCTGTCAGTAAAGGTAGCAGTCTTTATAACACTTGTGCTATTATTTGGATAGTTTTTAAATTCTAACTTTGCGTTTAAAGTTCCCTCTTGATTTTGTATGTCAGGAATTAATTTTGATACAAAAGAAAATTCATCTCCTGTTCCTATTTCTACTGCACCTGATTTTACAAAGGCAGTGATTGCAGAACCGTCAGCGTCATTACCTGTTTCATGTATAAATGATTGAGTAGCTCCTGCTGTTAGTCCAAGAATAACTTCATTGTTAGCTGTTGTTGAAGCTAAAAATTCAGTAGCTATAGGGCTATCATAAACTTCTCTATCTGTCCAAGTTGTTCTAGCCAATGTTCCTGTCCACCAAGTTCCCTCTAAATAATTATAGGCTACAATAGCGTTTATTTGATCGGATCCTGTTCTAGGATAAAACCACATAATTTCATTAAACTCACCATTATGTCCAGCAAAAGCATTTTCTGCTCCTGTTTGATTTAAATTATCGAATACAAATTGTTCCACGGTGCACGGTAATTTTTTAACGGAACCATCAAATAAGAAGAATGAGTCTTGTGACATCCAATAGCTTACACCATTAATATCGACACCAGCATGACTTCCGACTATACCACAGTTTTGACCTAACTGTCTTAAACCAAAAGTAAATGGTGGACCTATGAATTGTAGAGAGTGCAAAGAAGTATCGGTCCATACGAGTATCTGACCTCTTGATCTTTCTGCGGCCACTATTCGTGATCCGTCTGCTATTCTTAAAGAACCAGCAGTATTTTCTGCTGTTGGTTGATACGTGTTAATATCTTCTTGATCGGAAAATCTAATCAATAAATCATCTTGAGCATTTCCTGCTCCGATAGTGGCCTGAGTGCCCATAAACATTAGATGTCTATCAGGAGTAGATATCAAACTTAATCTAGAAGCTGTTGGAGCATTAGTGATTGCAGTGCATCTTGTTGATACACCTAAAGAAGTATCCCATTTAAAAGCACCACCATTTAAAACAGTAGCTATTAAATCTTCACCAAAATTATCTAGTGACCACTGTCTAGCCTCCAATGTTACGTTTGAAGTGGTGGAGGGTGTACCCCATGAACCTGATCCCCAACCATCTGTACCCCAACCGAAAGCTGAAGTTGATAAAGAAGGACCAACGTTTATTTGATACTTCATATTTCCTGTGCCACCACCTGAAGCAGTGGATCCTGAAGCAGTGCTTGTATGAGTTACAACATATGCCGCAGTGTTTACAATAGAAGTTACTTCAAATTCTTTATTCATGTCCAATCCATCTATTGCACTAAAACTGTCAAAGGTAACAAAATCACCTTTTGAAGCACCATGACCTGTATCAGTAACAACAACTGAAGTTGTAGCATTGGTAGTAAAAGGATTTGTACGAGCCTGTGTTCTTCTTAAAGGAGTAATATCAAATGCACTACCCTCTTCTATTACATATAATTTTCTGTCTGTTCCTATGGCATTATACCTTGTGCCATCTAATGCTACCCAAGAGTGTTGATCTCTTGCCACACCAACAAGAGTTGTAGATATAAATTTTTCCCAACCTTTTATTTTCTGTGGTAATCCTTGAAAAAACCTAACCATATCGCCATCAGTCCACTTACCTGCACCTGTATAATCGGTGACTTCTTTATTAATACCTGCGGCTGGTCTAAAATTTACTAGGGGCATTTGTCTAATATACTACAGTTTTATTGTTTTTCCACATCAATGTTGAAAGCCATTGATATTCTTTCTTTATCAGATTTATTAATAGATACCTCGTGATTTACCATAGCAGGAAATATAACTAACATATTATTGTCTAGCTCCACTTTATCATTAAATTCAATAAGCTTCATGATAGGTTTAGGATCAGGCACAGTGGTATAGAAAGCAGCAGACCAATGAGACGGATAATGAGCATGATTTATAGAATAATCATTTGTATTGTGTCTCATTCCCCAAGCATCAGTCACACGATATATGAAGCTATCTCTTCCATGAGAACTTCTTAATTTAACTATTGAATCAATAGTAAAGATTGCTTTGCTAATCAGATCTGCACACTCTTGTACGTCCTGTAAAGCAGAATAAGAGGTCATATTACCTTTTACATTGGTAGACTTATTCATCTCATCTATTTTTGTTTTATCTCTAAGGACCTTATCAAGTTTGTACAACTCTTCTTGAGATAAATAATCTCTTATAATATAGGCAGAATATAAACTATGAATTGAAAACTGTATTACTTCTAGTTTCATTTTACCTTTATCATAAAGGCTAAAACCTTTCTTTCTACAAATGTGAAATCATGTGATGGTGCATGAGGTCTTTGTGAGTTGTATATAACAAGTCTATTGGGATACGCTCCCACGGTTATGTCAGGATACTTATCCCAAATATTTTCAAAGAAAGCTGTTCCTCCATCTATTGTTTGATCAAAAGGTAATACTGCTGCTAAATCACAATGAGAATCCTGATGTATGTACCCATATTTTGTGTTGCATTTTGATTGTTGTATTTCTGATGTTACAATCTTTCTTGCAATAGTTAAGACATCAACAGGGGTGTCTAAATAATCAGATAACAATTTTTCAAATATTATATTTTCATTTTCTTTAAGTACATATTGATAACAAGGATATGCCTGTAATCTATTGCCATAGAATATTTCTGTAGGTTGGTATGTTGCATAAAATTTATTATTATTGAATAAATTAAGTGTGGAGTTGTAAACCTCTAACGGTAAAAATTGTGGCTTTAATAATATAGATCCTTCTTTGATAGAATTAAGCATTTTCAATAAATATATTAATTGTCATTCTTCCATCTTCTACCGAAGATCCATAATTTTTTTTTGACATGTGTTTTATGTTACCATCAAACATTACAGCTCTATTGTGTATAAAACTTATATTATCAGTAAGATTCTCATTATTATCAAAAAAACACGTTCCTGACTCTAAATTAGTTTCAGATAAAAATACTAATATTGTTTTTCCTCTATCAGTGTGTATCCAATCATCTCTATCATCTTGAAATCTAACATGACAATATACTCCTGCTTGATCATCTAACTTTATGCCAAACTTATCATAAACATTGTTTACAATATTTAGATAAAAAAAAGGTGACTCTTTGCTTAGCTGTAAAGTTCTTCTCCCTGGAAAATCTACATACTTACTAGTAAATCCCATGAGATTTTTATAATCCGATGACTCATGAAAAGTAAGTTGTTTTGCAAATAAATAGTAATCTCTACTGTATACACTAAAAAAATTATTTATTATTTTGATCATCTGCTTTTGCTACTAAAGTACCAACATGCCCTTTAAATGCTCTATTTCCAAAATGAGTTAATGGACTTGCTAAATCTGCCCAAATTTCTCCACCAAGTTCTTGCCATAATCTCGAAAAGTAATAGTCCTCTGATAAGTATCTTTTTTGACCTAAAGTTTCGTAAGGACCAACTGCAAACAAATCATAACAATTATCTGACTTATAAGAGCCACCGTTTACAATTTGATCAGACTCATACTTTCTCTCAGGATAAGCTTTCATCATTTTTCTTATGACTTCTCTTTTTACTAACATCATTCCTGTAGCGGCTTCTTGTACTTTGAAAAATCCATTCTCTCCTCTTATATTTTTAGGATCATCAAAGTTAATATTATAACCTAGTATTCTAGCCTCTAGGTCATCAGGACTTATATTAGGATCTTCTTGAATCCATTTACTAGCCTTTTCCAAATGTAAATGTTTTCTAGGATATACTCCACAAGCAATGTCTTTATCAGCACAAATCAGTCTCTCAACATTTCTCCAATTAAATCCAATATCTGCATCTATAAAAAGTAAATGAGTTGCAACATAATCTTGTGCATCCATCATCATTGACACAAGTGTATTTCTTGCTCTAGTTATTAAGCTTTCATTACCCATGGTCTGTATTCTCATTTGAACATCTTTTTCTTTTGACATCGACCATTGTTGTAGTTCCAATAAACCGTGTAATGTAGCTTCAGATAACATTCCACCATACATAGGCATTCCTAAAAATATTTTAAAGTTTTTTTCTTTTAGTTCTTCAGGTTTAATCATATTCTTTTTTACTCCATATTTTATTTCTATAATTATCAGCAAACTCTTTAAAAAAATTTGTATGATAATCCTTTGATTCTAAATCATGATCATGTGTCTCCATTTGCCATGACTCTCTTTTAAAAGGCACTACCCATACTATAGGTAAGCCAACAGGTATTGATACTTCTTTTTCAAATCCTTTTAAAAGGAAGGGAAAATTAATATTCATTTTGTATTGATCTGTATCAACAACACCTTCTGCTAATCTAAAAGGTGATGGATTATTTGGAGGGTTCAAAAACATACAACTATATCCCTTAGGAGTTTCTATTCTCCACGGATTATCAAATTTTAAAGGATGTTTTATTTCATTGTCATTATAAAAATCATCATTCACTTGCCAAGCCAAATGAGTTTTAATACCTGAGTCAAGTTCATAAGCCTCTCCTTTTTCTAAATTTTGATTGTATCTTATATCTAAAACACCAGGTTCACGCCATGTTATTAATACTTCAAAGTTGTTTACAATATAATATCCTGATGTCAGAGCATCCAAAAAAGGAACACATCTTTTAACAGATCCACTTTCTTTTTTACCCATTGGAAAATTTTGCATTTTCTTATACCACAGAGGCACTTTCTTCTTGGAAGGTATAGGTTTTTCTAAAAGAGAAAAATGCTTACTATAAAATTTTATTTTTTGCCTAATACGAAACAACTTGGTAAACCTAAAAAATCTCTTCCATCAAATGGTGGTTCTTTTTGATCAGCTCTATTATAATGAAGAAATACTTGTGAGCACCTGTCTCCTTCTAAAGGCTCTCTCCAATGCTCTAATAAGTTGCCTTTATATATCAACATATCACCAGGTCCTAAATCTACCTTAATACCTTTAGTATCTTCAGAAATATATTTAGTACCATCATCTGTGCCCTTTGTTTCATCAGGCTCTAAATAAATTGGCCATGAATCTCCCCCTAAATTAAGAGTGGTAGATATTTCACATGCAAATCTGTCTTTATGCCTTGGTAATTTTTGACCTTTTAAATACACACGAGCATAAGAATAATTAGGTGTTAATTTAATACCTGTTTCTTTTTCCATTAAAGGATGTAAGGCGTTGAGTAAAACTTCCATGGCTATATCTGCATAAGCAGAAAAAGCACCTGGAACTTGGCCATCATCAAACACTCCGTAGTTTTCCTCATAAGGTGATATCATTCCACTCTCAAACATTTTTGCTGTGACTTTCATTTTCATATTAAAATATTCACATACAAAACTAGCTATCTCCTCACTAATAGCTTTGTTTATTATAATGTAATTATCTTGTTCAAATTTGCTCATTCAAAATCCTTTCCTCTAAACCATGTTACTAAAGAATATCTAGTCCCCTGAGTGACTTTTTTTACTTGATGCCACATATGACTAGGAAAAACAATTATAGTTCCTTGATTAAACCATTTTTCTTCACTATCTGTTTTATCTTCCAACTTTTTAATGGGAGACATTTGTGGATTACATATTTCTAATTGTCCACCTTCATACTCAGAAGAGTCAGTTAACGTGCAAACTAAAGATAATTTTCTTTGTAAACCATCTCCAATGGTATCAGGTCCACAATCTTGATGCCAACCATAAAAATGACCTTCTTTATATTTTGTAAATTGATACTGTTCGGATGTATCAATATTGAAATTCCAATCTGCAAATTTGTTTGCATCCATAGCACAATTCCAAAACCAAATATTAAGCCATCTTAGTTGTGGAATCCAAGCTATTCTAGAATCTCTAATTTTTGCTAATTTCTGTTTATTTTCCTCAGTGCCTTCACTTGTATCAGATGTAACACCGACATTTTCTTTTAAAGAATTACCATACTGAATTATTTGTTGGCACACTTTTGGATTAAGTGCTCTGTCGTAGAACCAATAATTATTTTCTAAAAACACTAGGAAGGTTTAGTAGGCCATGCTGTATCTGAACCATCTAAGGTTACAGTAAATGTTGTGTTACTTGCAGGAAAATCTCTCAATGCCTGTCTATATGTTGCCCATTCTGCTTTCTTTGAATCTGTTAAAGGTGAGTCAGCTAATTGTGTCCAATCACAAGCTGATAATTCTAAGTCTCTAGCTTTTCTTAAATCATCGATGCCATAAGTATATGAGTTAGCAACATCACCATTTTGAAACCACCAACCCTGTACAACACTGTCATTTGTTGTTTCATGCCAACCTACAACCTCTGTGTCAGAAACTTCTATTACTTTAATATCATTAATCTTACACCACTTAGCCATTATGTATAATACTCCGCATATCTAAACATTCCTGCAGTGCCCGGTTGACCTGATCCTCTATTTCCTGGTCTGCCAATACCACCTGCTCCTACTGTTACTGAAACTGTTGCACCCCTTGTGAAAGGTCCTGTGATATCACTGAAAGCACCACCTGCTCCACCACCACCACCATTCTCACTAGATCCTGGATCACCTGTTCCACCGTTGCCTAATGGAGAGAAAGGATTTGTTCCTCCTGATCCACCACTATTACCACCGATACCTGGAGAGCCATTATTTCCTGGAGCACCACCTAGCATACCACCACCTGATCCACCTGCTCCACCGTTTGATCCTGGATTTGGAAAACCTGCGGCACCTTGTGATCCTGCGGCACCTGTCATGCCCAACCCTGAAGTTGAACCACCGGGCTGTCCTTGCCCTTGACCAAAACCGTGTCCACCACAGCCACCTGATCCGCCACCACCAACAGCAATTGCGATAGCAAATAAAGTATCTGCTCTAGTCGAAATATTACCTGATCCTGTAAGTTGGGTTATAGATGTTACGTTACCTACTGCTCCACCACCTGCATCAGCAAATTCTAAAGCCGCACCTGGTGCTGTAACGCTAAGAACTTGTCCTGCTGATCCTAGTGAAGTTAATCCTGTACCACCCTTAGCAGTTGTTATTGTAGGCAATCTATCGATTGCTACTGTTCCTGTTGCAATGTCATCTCCATCTAAATTTGTAAGTGCAGATCCATTAAGTGCTGGTAAGGTTGCAGGAAATCTTGCGTCAGGAATTGTTCCTGATGCTAAATCTGCTGCGTCTAAATTTGTTAAATTTGCTCCACTTACTGCTGGTAAGGTTGCAGGAAATCTAGCATCTGCTAAAGTACCTGAGCCTAATGCTCCTGCATCTGTGGAAGAAAGAATTTCTACGTTAAAGTTTGATGCACCGTCACAGAACACTGTGGTTTTTGCACCTTGAGCAATAACAACACCATTTGCAGTATGTCCTGTTGCTGCAATTGTTAGAGTTTGAGAACCTGATGTATTGTTAAAAAAAGAATATTTACTTTCTGCGGCAGGAATAAATACAACAATGTCGCCTGTTAAGGCACCTGTTAATTCTATTGTTCTATTTGATGATTCTGCTGTATCTGAAGCATTTGCTGTAGAAAGTGTAATGTTAGCTGATCCTGCAACTGACTTTGAAAGATAACCTGACACGAAAGCGTCAATGACATCTAAGTTATTATTAGTATTTGTGCCCCAAGTATTAGCATTGGCACCTGTTGCCATTAACTCTAATTTAAGTCTATCTGAATAATTACTTGACATGTTTAAACCTCACTAAAATATATATATTTTAACCTTATATTCAACTCTATTTTGTAAATATATTATTGCCTAATATTAAAGCGTCACATTGAGAATTGTCAAACATTTTTTTGGTAACCTCAAAACTTCCTGTTATTGGATATCCAGGTAAGTTCATAGAAGTATTTAATAATATTGGAAAACCTGTAATTTTATCAAAACTATCTAATAAACTATAAAATATTTTATTATCAGATGAAACCGTTTGTATTCTACAAGTGCCATCTGCATGAGTAATTGACTGCAAATTAAAAGGATCAAGACAGTGAGCCTGATATAACATATATGGGCTCTCCCAATCCAATTTAAAATAATCTTTATACTTATCTAATTTTACACTAGCCCCATAAGGTCTATACCATTCTCTTTTTTTTACTTTTTGATTAACCATTTCTTTTGCGTATCTAACATTTGGATTTACCAATATTGATCTATTACCTAAGGCTCTTGGACCAGCCTCTCCCTTACCTTGATACCACATTATAACTTTACCTTGTGCCAATAGTTCAGCAGTTTTATTTATTGTATCTTGTGTAGGGTCTTCAGGGCTCTCGTCTTCTTGAATAAAAGGATAATTAGATATTTCAATTGGAGGATAATCGTATATTTGTCTTACTGCTTCAAGAGCTCCTATCGATAGTCCTCCATCATATCCGACAGGATTAATTTCAATGTTTGAAAACTTTTCTCTTAATTTGGTATTGATAACAATGTTTTGCATTACACCACCTGAATATGTGAAGCTATCATCATTTTTAAAAAAATTTGACAAATAGTCTTTAAATAAATTAGAGTATCTATAATGAAAGGTTTTAACAAAATCCCATGTATCTTTTGGAGTCAAAAATTTATTTAATACATTCTCTAAGTTATTGTATTCAAGTGTTATATGAGAATGTTCTAATCCATACTTATTCATAAAATTAAGATAGGTTTGATTAAGTTCACCGTAGCCATTGAAAGCCATGATTTTACCTGCATTATCAAAATGATAAGCAGGTCCTACCCCCATGAAAAAACCCATTTCATCCAAAGCTAAACCAAAAGACTTACCATCTATAGGATCGTGTTTTGTGTCTATAATTTCTTTATCATGTAGTACAGATATCCATCTTCTATGATTACCCTGACAGTCAGATACAAAATGATTTTTAGTTTTATTTAAAGAAGATAATGCATGTGCATAATGATGATCAACATTAAAGGTAGGTATGTCTAAATTAAAAATATTTTTTTGTTCAACAACATCGCTTTTGTTTTGATGATAGTTGCCATTATAATTATTGTTTAAGGAGATACCTATGGCTTTAATATCAGATGTATCATAATGAAATACATCTTTTAAAATTTTTTTCCATTCAAAAAGATTGGGATTAGAATAGTGCTTAACATTAAAGTATCTCTCTAATTGTAAGTATTTAAAATTTTTTCCATCAAATGTACACATGTTTGCATCATGTCTACATATATATAGCCCTACTAAAATTTTTGACAAACTAGGCTGCGTCTACCTCTGTCCAAGTATTACTTGCACCTGTTACTACATTTGCCCAAGGTGTTGCAAAAGGATTGCCTGTGACTATTGTTAAATCTAATCCTGTAACATTTACGACAGCCTCAGCTATTGGAGTTGGTGTGCCTTGAGCAAAACTTAAAGCAACAGTAGATACACTTACTGTAACTCCTGTTCCTACCTCTACAGTTTCAGTTCCAAGGCTAAAGCTAGAAGATAAACTACCAAGGGTTACTAGTGCATCAGCTTGTGGAGTAACTGAACCTAGAGCAGTTGTCATTGTAACTGCTGTAGGATCTACTGGTGTGAAAATATCAATAACAGGTGTGCCAATAGCAAAATCAAGTTGATCCGAAGGTGCAATAACACCAACACTACCCTCACCTGAAACAGTAACTCCTGATAAAGCGACTCCTACAGTTAAGCTATCTAATGTTTCTACAACTGTTCCTGTTTGAGATGTAGTGCCTAACGCACTTGTCATTGTAACTGCTGTTGGACTTACAATAACTCCTGTTCCAACTTCTTGTGTGGTTGTACCCAAAGAAGTTGACATTGAGACCCCTGTAAGGTCATGAATAAATTCTATGTTTTCATTCCATGCGAATGAACCCCATGTATTTCTACCCCAACCTGCGTCTACTGTACCTGAACCTGTTTCGTCACCTGCAGTAAAGGCCATAGAAAGGCTAGGTAGTACAACACCTGTACCTTCATTAATTACTAAACTACCTGATAACTGTGTTTCAAATGAAACACCCGTTGGAAAAATTCTATGTTCGTTTACACCTTCTGCAGTGCCTAAAGCAGAAGTTACTTGAAGTGAATCAAGTGTAATTGTGACATCACCAACAAAAGACTCAGTGCCTAATGCTGTTGTTGTAGATAATCCACTAACAGATACTGTAACAGAGCTTTGTTGGCCCCAAAAGCCTTCGCCCCAATTATTTTCACCCCAAGCATCTGCCATGGTAATGCTCCCTTATATTAAGATAATCTTAATATAGCACTTGAAGCATCATTGGTTGGGAATGCGATTGTGAATGTACCGTTTGTTGATGTTTTAACACTTCCAAAATCTAAAACTGCTATAGCTGCATTTGTGTTAGCTGAAGATCTGTTATAGATCAAAGCTGCTTGAGCAGATATTGTTGCTGATGTGAAACTTACGTTTGCAAAATCAACAAAAGCTGTTGAAGCTGTTGCACTACTTGCTGTTAAACCGATAGTTGGACTCGTTAGAGTTGCACCACCCGCTGCATATGTTCCTGAATTACCTACTTCATTGGTTGCTGAGTAGGCTGTTGTGTTTCCATTTAAAGTTACAGAGTTTGTGTACAGAGCGAGATTGATTGTATCATTATCGATATCATGATCGCCCGCTAATAACTCTTTTTTAAACGAAGCACAGACTGCTTGATTTATTGCCATTTTTATTTACTCCCTTTATGGTGTTAGCGATTTAATTGGAATTCGTAACACACCATTTTGATACTCATCCCTACGTTTACGACCCATTTGCTCCTGTGCAAAATCTTGCAGAGCTACTTGGTACTTACCTTCGTATAATTGCATATCTTGAACATTTTTCAAGTATGAATAAGCTTCCGATAAAGTTCCGTATAACAAAACTTCAGGTGCATTGTTAGATAAAAAAGTGGTGGTATTTGTGCTAGTCAATCGCTCAGGAGTCTCATCGTACCACATCTCCACTGTGTAAGCCACGTTAGGGGTAGGAGCTACAACTAAAGTTGTTCCATCCCAATTTCCCCAATATTTTGGTTTACCTGTAAAATTAACATCAGTAGTAGATCTTTCAGGAGAATACTCGTCCATAAAAGTAGCGTCTCTTTGTTGTAACCAAGTTCTAGTTCCATCTGTTTCAACTAACTGCAATCCTCTAGCAAATCTAAATCCACCCTCAGGACCTGATACATCTAAAAAAGCATTATTAGCTTCAAAAGTTGTAGTTGCATATCTTCTTTGATCGTCAGTATCTATTTGTCTAGCTACCTTATTTTCAATATTAGTTATAAAAACATTTATAACTGCATCACTTAGAACATCACTAGTAACTTCGGTATAGTTTCTTACATTTGTTAAAAGTTCAGAATAGTTCATGATATCACCACTGTCACTGTACCAATACTTGATCCAATAAGCAACTCTCTGCTTTGATCAGCAGGTTGCATACCGTCAGATTCAAAAGCTGAATCTCCTGGTGCTCCAACAAAAACAATAACAGGTTCTTGTCTAGCAGGTCTAGCCCAAGGCAATGCTTGAGCGTCTGCACTATGATAAGGTGGATCTAATTGTGGGTGCTTTGTTTCAAAACACTCAGGACAAGTTTTTAATCCGTTCCACTCTTGTCTTAATTGAAGAAATTTATATTGTTGTCCACACCTATCGCATATGGCAAGAGCATATTTACCTGTAGCAAAGGTTGCCATTTATGATCCGTTTACAAAATAATTTTGAGGAACAATGTGAACTGATGATCTTTGACCGTCTTCAGTAAGAGCTCTTTGTAACTCATCCTCATAATATAACTTTAAATTTTGAGTGGCTTGAGGATTTTTCTTTTGAGAAAGATAGAAAGCTAAACCTGAAACCATACAAGGTAAAAATCTAAAAGGAGCATCAGGATCATTAGTATAAGCTCCAGCGTCTTGTATTCTACCTATATAGTTATAGTTTATTTGAGTATCTGTTGTGTTCGGAGTTTGATACAAATTAATTTCAACATTAGCTAAATTTCTTTTTATGTAATATTGACTAGGTTGACCTTGAGAAAATTTATTTGGTAGAGCCTGATACTCTGACCTAGATATTTTAGTCATAGTTGTATCGGTAGTAGTTCCTGAAGAAATTTGTCTAAATGTCATTTCTAAAACATCAGATGCATCGCTAGGTGCAGTGTAAGTAGTAGTTCCTGCTGTTAAATTTGAAGTTTGATTGGTTACTTTCCATAAATGAATACCTCGATTTCCCCATTCAGAAAATAAAATGTTCAAACTTCTTCTAGCTGATTTTAAATCATAACCTGATCTAGTTTCAACACCACATCTTTCATATGCATCTTCTATAATTTCATCTATTTCTAGATTAAAAGTGGTTGTATTCGAGGTAGCCATTATTAATTTACTTTCTCACCCATTGCCATTCTCTTGTGTTGGTTGATAGTGCCACCTGATTTCATTTTTTTCATCATGCCACCACCACGCTTTTTAGCGACTTGCTTTTTCTTAGCCATGCCACCACCACGCTTTTTCATCATGCCACCACCACGTTTCTTGGCCATGCCACCTTTTTTCATTACTTGTTTCTTTTTTGCCATCATGATTTTACTCCTTTTTTAAAAAGTTTTTCGTAAGTATTTTGCCTTTCAGCTACTACTTCATCGTAGTATTCCTTAGGCCATTTCTTATAATAGCCTATCTTATGTAGTTTGCAACTTGCATCATACAGTTGTTTAAATTTTTGTATTAACATCATTGAATACTCTAAATCACTGTGTTTTACAGGTTCATCAGTAGGATCTACTAAAAACTCTTGTTCATCAGGATCTGCTGGAGAAGAAGGATGAAACCCCATAAAATATACATCTCTACGATTATAAGTTTTATTGTAGAAATCTATTTTTTGTTGAAACTTGTGGCCATCATATTGTTCCCAATAAGGATCACAAAATATTATTATATCATGCTTTTTCTTGTCCCAAGATTTTAAAATATTAGTTAAATGTTTTTCATATTTTGATTTATCAAGTCTAACTTCTATTCTAAGCTTATCATCTTTTCTCCATTTAGCTGCAAATGGACACGCTGGGAAACCTATATGTTTATTCATTGGCTCCAAGACAGTCTTGGACCAATTAATTACATCAAGCTTTATTTTTTCTGCTTGTTTTTTTCTTGACAAATGTTCTTGCTCTTGAGGGTGTGGGACCTGTGTTTGATTTAGCTTGTTTTCTTCTTACTGCTCCTGCACGTTGCCCTTTTGACATGGCTCTAGCTTTTGCTATTGGCACACACTTAGGATAATTTTTTCTTTTTTCTCCACCTGATCTACCACACTTAGGATAAGATCCGTCAGACTTTTTATTGGCTATGTCTACCCAATTTTCTTTTACCCAAGATCTAAGTCCTTTTTTAGCCATTACGCTCTGCTAGTGACTTTTCTTCTATTCTCCATCACACCACCACATCCTTTAGCAATGCCACCTTGATTGAAATTAGAAATTTCTTTTCTCTCCTGAGATCTTTTATTGATCATACCACCTGTAGCTTTTTTCTTAGCTCCCTTTTTACCACCAGGAGTTACTTTACCACTACAGACTGCACTAGCATACATATTTGCATACGCACTAGGGTATACCTTAAACTTACGTTTAGCCGCCGCTTTACCTCTTGGACATAATTTACCCATTATCGTCCTCCGTTTCTAGTCCACACACACAAATATAATCTTCATTACATTTACACATTATTTGACTTTACCACCTTTTTTCATGTAACCCATTTTGTTTCTTACTTTGGTTGGCAATTTAGCTAACCCTGGGTTTTTCTTTTTGTCTACTTTTTTTAAATTTTTTTTCATTTTTTTACTCCCTGTGGATACTTCTTTCTGCATTTGTGCTCTAGATATTACCATTAATAATCAGAAGTTTTAATTAAAAACTCCTCTATCCAAGCTACTCTGTCATCCATGGACAATATTTTTGTCTTAATAATGGCGATATCTTGTTGCATTTCTGCAACACTATCTGCCTTTTTTTCAACTGCATTAAGACGTTCTGACCACATGCCCCAAGTCATGCCTATCGTTGCAATAAGCACGACATATGGCAGTATTGTTTTTATTTCGATTTTAAACGACATATACAATCCTCATCTGTTTTACAATCACACATAGCGTACTCCTTACTTTGTTTTTGCGGACATCCCACTTAAAGGGTTATTTAAAGCCTTATTAATCTTTAAGTCAAGGTTTTCTTCTAATAACTTCATCTCTTCTATAAGCTCTCTTGAGTCTTCTTTTTGTCTATCTTCCACGTCATTTACAATTTCGGTTATGTGTCTCACGTCTTGCTCAACGTTGCGTAAATCCGTTTTAAGGTCATCTTTAAGTTCACGACTAACCTGACTTATTAGGTCTATTTCGCCTAATATAATTTCTAATTCGCTTTTCAAAGCGTCTAGTTGCTGAGATACGAGCTCCACTTGTGCATCTGTTTGTGTCTCTACGAGAGCAATCTTCTTGTCAAATCCACTGAGGTCCGGGGCAGTATATGCCTCAATCTTAGCAGACATATCTTGAAATTTTTTGAAAGCCTCAAAACCACCGTATAAAACACCCACAGCACTACTTAGTGCTAAAACAATTGCCATCATACGTCCTCCTTTAAAGGAGACACCACCTATTGAGACTTCTGCCACTGTGAGTTCACCATATCATTCATTATTTGATCTTGAGCCATGTTAAACAAAATATCATATTGATCCTCTATTGTCTTGTTTAAATATTGTTCTACGTTTGTATCTTGAATATAAGATTGTGTATCAAAAAATGTTTTTGTATTACCAAGAATTTGCATAACAATTAAAGTTTTAGTTTGTGCAACATCATCGTATCTATCCTTGTCATCAATTTTTTTAACTATTTTAGATGCTGCTTTTTCTTTTGATGTAGTTTCTTTTTCACTCTCTTTCTTTGGCTCTTCTTTCTTTTCTACTTTTTTAGGTTCTTCCTTTACCTCTTCTTCTATTTCTTCAGGGGCCTCCTCAACTTCCTCTACTTTTTCAGGTGCTTCTTCGACAGTCTCTTCAGGTTCATTTTCAACAATTTCAGGTTCTTCTTTAATTTCTTCTATCTCAGGTTGAGTGTCTTCAACTTCTATTTCTATTGGCTCAGGCTCAAGTTCCATAGGAGGGGCTATTTCTTCTGTTGAAGCCATCATGTCAGGTGGTGGTAAGTCTAGATCCATTTCCATTTCAATCTCTAAAGTTACTGTTTCTACATTGACAGGTATTTCAAAATCCATATTCATATCAGGCTCAGGTAACAGTTCCATTGGAGGTGGAGCATCAAAAGTAACATCATAAGAAATTTCAACATATTCAAATTCTAATTCTATTTCTGCCATTTCCATCTCAACAGACTCATAGGTTACCTCTTCATACTCAGGTTCAAAAGGCATGAACTCTATCTCACCAATATCATTGGTAGCTATGTCATTAAATTCAAAGACTTCTTCTGCAAAGTTAATCTCTGTATCTAAAAGATTGAGATAATATATTTCTTCTACTGTAGTTATTTGTTGAGTAATAATTGTGTTAATTACATTATAAAATACGTCCACACTCACATCATCAAAGACAGGACCCACAGCTAGATTAATATCTCTACCACCTATCTCAATAGTAACTTTATTTAATACACCACTGAAATCAAAAGACCCATTATAAGATTGATATCCTGTTGATAATCCACTTTCAGACAAGATGTCAGTGCCTGAAAAGACCTGACTATTTCCGTTAAGTCCTGTAATGTGCATGTATATTCGATCTTGATCATCCTGTTTATCTACTTCTATAGAGTATTTAACTTCACCACCGTTACTAATATTTAATTCAGAAAAATCAACCGTCTGTATAAATGTAGTGCCCATTCCTGAAACACCCATAGTGGATGTAGAATTACCACTACCTGTAATTTGAGCACATTTATCAGAGCCTAATCCATAACAATTATTTCCTGTTGGCATTGAAGCAGGACCTTGTCCTCCCCAATCGATATCCATATCTCCCTCTTTACTTGATCCTACATATCCGTTTGAGCCATCAAGTATGTTATCAGAGTTTTGATTTGTAATAGTTTCTGTGGTTGTTGTAACAGTAGTTGTAGTTGTTGTAACAATTTCTGTTCCTAAGTCTTCTTCAGTTATGTCAATTTGTGTATCTTCTGTGATAGTTACACCAGGAGTGCAAAGACCTTGAGTGTCAGGTAAGCAATCTGCTTTAGAGAGGAACGAATAGCAAGAAGCTAAGAACAAGTAAACCAAAATTCTTAAGATCATCATTGTCTCCTTTAACCTGTTCTGCTTTTTTGACTTGCATGTAATCCTCTCTGTACATAGATCCCTCAGGAATTTTATCAGGGTTTGCCTCCCAATAAGAGGCTGCCTCGGCTCCAATTAAGCCGTTGACCGGGCATGGAGTTCCTGCGTTTTGCATTGAATCATGAACTCTTGGATCTTGACAAAGCAAACTCACCGCTGCTACTTTCATGCCGTAGGAATAAAGAGCTCTACTTGTGCGAACACGCTCACAAAATTCGTCTGTGATGACGTAACCTGTAGCTACGCCTAAAATATTATTTTGAACACTTCCACCAATTCCGATTTTGCAAATATCAGAATTTGAGTTGAGGACGGTTGGTGCATTCGCTGTTGCGGGTGCATTGTTTAAAACTGTTGAGGACACCGTATTGGTGTTTGCTTTGGAATCTGTAGCTATGGCTACAGTTGTAAACAAAAATAATATTATTAATAATTGTTTCATTTAACATCTCCAACGTTTCCTTGCCTGCCTTAACCTAGAATTAGGATCTTTGGCTGCCTTAGGAAACTTCTTCATTTGTCCTGCACTTCTAGCACAGAACGATTTTCTTCTTTTTGCTGATTTACTACCTGGTTTTACTTTACCTGTAACAGCAGTTTTTAACTTTGATCCAGGATTTTCAGCTCTATATCGCTTTACTCCTGCTTTAGTCATTCCCGCCCCACTTTTAGTGGAGCGGAAATATTTTTTAGTTTTTGGTGGCTGTTTATCTGCCATTATCCGAAGATGCAAGTCAGTGAAGTCACATTGGTTAGCGTGGCATGTATTCTATCTTGAAATCTCATACCTGTATCACCGATGTAAGTTTCAATTACTGCTGTAGCAGAAGCAGGAGTATCAATGTCTAACAAAGTTGCTCCTCCACTACCGTCTTTTAAAACGATACTACCAGCAGTTCCACCACAGACAGCGTGAATAGCTATCAGCCTTGCAGGTCCTGTTCCTACATTACCTGTTCCTGTAACTTTAGCCGATCTATAGTTAATCATAACTTACTCCTAACTTAACTTAGGTAAGCTTTCACCTGGTTGACCTTGATCTACTACATAATAGTAAATGATCCCTGTAATTGTTCCACCTGTTGCAGCAGATGAACCTTGACCACCAACAATTTTAATTCTTTCAGTTGAAGGTGTTCCTAAGTCACCAAGGGCTGCACCTGCAGTGGAATCACCACCCCAAATAGTTGCTACATCACCTGTATCTGCATCGGACTCATTTAAAAGACCATCTACGTCTACAAAGTTTGTACCACCATCAAAATCAGTGAAACCCATATCAATAGTTGGATTTGTTCCACCTGTTGCATCAGGATTATATGCGATACCTGTAACTACGCAGTTCTTTGGAAGAACTACTTTTCTTGTGTCTGTTGCGGATACTTGAACGTCAGTTCCTTGTGCCGCTGTGGGAACAAAATAAAACTGTGCAGCCATTACCATGCTACCAGCATATGTTTCCCTTTTTGAATCGCCACCATTAGATCTTACGATCCCAGCGAATGTTGTTCTACTTGCCATGTCTTACTCCTTTGTAAGTCCTCCTAAGAGGTCATGTTGTTAATGAAATTGTATTTTGACATAAAAAAAGGGCGTAGTCAAAGACATACGCCCTTAGATATTAATTATAACGGTTAAGCTCTACGCACCTGAAGTTCCGAAAATACCTCTAGGATCAGAGAAACCAAATGAGTATCTCTCTCTAGCTTTGTATCTTACGTTACCTGTGTCGAAATCACCTTCCATATTTGTGGATAGTGCAGTTCTTGTGAAGTGCTTTAAGCCATTAGGTGCATCAGTTTTAATGAAGAATGCGTTCACGTCAGTTAAGAAGTGATTTACTACATAACCTTCAGGAATCATTCCCATGTTTCTGATAGCGTTGACATCATTGTCAGCAGTTCCTGGTCTTAGTGCAGATGACATTAGTCTGTCAGCAGTAAACTGTAATTCTTTTGGAATTATAAGTTTTCTACCTTGTGTTGCAATTTTAAGACCACGCTCATCCACGTATGCAGCAATATCAATTAAAGACTGCTCAAGTGATGTCTCATTAAGATCAGCATCTGTTGCTAATCTGTTTGATAAAAGACCACCTTGTGCTAGTGGGTGTTGTGTATTTATAAGTGATACACCGTCACCACCTGGGTTGGTACCTGCGGCACCTGCCCCTGCGAAGGCTGTATTTAAAACATCAGCGGCCTTTACTTGTTTTGTGTTTGCCATTGATCTTGCAAGAGCTTTTGTGTAACGAGAAGAAAGCTGATCATAAAGATTATCTTCGATTGCCTCTTCTGTTATTGCAAAGCCTAATGCAATTGTTTCGTGTGTGTAGCGTGAAGTGTAAGCTTCAACTGCTGTGTCATAAGATATGCCAGCACCTTCTGCCTTAGATGGTGCAGAACCGAAACCTGATAACATTACTTCCTCTTCAAACGCTCTGTCTGAAGATTCATTGTCAAAGATCTCTGCGTGTTCGTTCTCATATCTTGCGTATTCCAAGCCAAACAGTGCGTTTAGACCTGGTTCTAACTCTTTAACGAGTTGACTTCTTGATATAGCCATAGTCTATACTCCTGTTGTATCTGTATACTGATGCTTATTAATTCTAACAAGAATGTTAGCGTTAGCTACAGTATAGTCACTGTTATCAGGATCTGTTGAAAGATCATAAACAGCGAAGTTTGAAGCGTTGCTAGTTGCAAAGCTACCACCATCTAATGATACGCCTGAAATACCTGATTTGGTAGATCCTGCGGCATATGTTGCGATGTTAGCTGTTGAACCAACTTGTGCTCGTCCACCGTTTGCGTCATCTACTTTGACTTCGAAAACGACACTAGGATCACTGATCACATTTGCAACGATATCACTCGCTACAATGCCACCTGGGTAATGGTTTGAAAAAGTTGGTTTTTGTGAAGTTGGGTCTGTATAGAAACAACCATTAAAAACACCAACCAATTCAGCACCCTTACTGTCTCCACGAGAAATAGCACCGTTTGCGTTTAGCACAACGGGATCTCCCATAAAAATGGAATTCGTCTCATTGCTATTGATCTTCATTTCTTGTTGACCTTGGCCCTGATATGCAGAACCCATCATTAGCACTGGTCGAAATCCAAAGTTGCCTTGTTGATTTGCCATAATATTACTCCTTTGTAATATGCGTTATTAATAGTGTTCGTTAAACAACCCGTGCCGATTACGACTTGTTTCCTGAACCAAAAGTTACTTTGGTTTGCCTTTGGGGTTTGCTGATCGGCATTCTTGGATCCTCGATTTTCAATAGATCACTGTCGACAGCCTCTTTTTGGCTCTCGGTTAAGTTTTTGTAATAAGAGTTTCTCTCTTCAACAGTTTCTATTGGCATACGAGCTAACAGCAACCCACCTACCCCTATAACTCCTGCGTGTTTACCATCGTCAATGGTGGGGAGTTGCCAATCAGGATATTCGTCGGCTCGGACTAATTCCCAACCTTCTCTTAATTTTCCCATGACGTTTTTATTATCGTCAAATCCTCTGACTGATTCCCTTATCCATCGGTGTTTAAACCCTTCAGGTGTTGGGGGTGCGTCTAATGATGAAGGTCGAGTCCAACCTTTTTTACGAGTTGTCTTCTCTCTAGTCTCACTAGATCGTAGCGTTTTATTTACCATATTATCTCCAATCTATACATATTTTGCGTATTGTTCAAGTGTAAGCCCTAGTTTTTTTGCTATGGCAACTTGACTAGGTGTTAGTTTAACTTTCTTTGAGCCACTAGTTTTTCCTGTTCTAGATGCTCCTGCAACAGTTTGAGGAGCTTTTTCTTTAACTTCTTTCTCAAACTTTTGAGGAAACTGTTCTTTGATATAATCATTAATCTCAGAATAGTATTCATCACTTTTTGGATCAAAACCCTCAGTTAAAAGTTTTTTGTGATGAGCTAAAGCTGTGTAAGTCATGGCCTCGTCTTTACCAAACCACTCATTGTCTTTTGCCCATTGTTCAGCTCTAGGATCAGGTTGTCTAGGTGGAGGAGTTTCATTTTTATTTTCAACAGTATTTTCTTCTTTTTGTTTAACTGCTCTTTCTCTTTCCTCTTTTGAAACTATCGCTCTCTCTTCCTCTACTGCTAATTTTGACAAGGCTCTTTGAGCATCGACCTCAGCAGTAATATCATTATTTACTCTAGCATCTGCTAAAGCTTTTTTGGCTTGTTCGATTTGAGATTTTACTCTTGTTTCATATTCTGAAACGTAGTTTGCATCCAAGGACTGCATTTTACTTTCAGCTTCTTGAACTTTTTGTTTTGCATTTTCAGCAAACTTTATAGCTTCAGCCTCTCTTTGTTCTGATTTTTCAATCCTATCTAAAAGTTTTTTAATTCTTCTTTGAACATTTTTAGAATACTTATCTAAACCATCGTCTTTAGCTTCTTCGTCTTTAGCTTCTTCTTTAATTTCTTCTTGAGAGGAGGCTTCTACTTTTTCTTCTTCGACTTTTTCTTCTTTAGTAGATTCTTCTCCTTGAAGTTCAACCTCTTGACTTTCACCTGTAGTGTCAAGGTCTACCATTTTTTCTTCAGCCATTTTTTTCTCCTTAGTATAAAGTTAATATATCTGTTGGATCTTCAACTGTGGATAGAATTTCATCATCATTAAGTATTCTAATTTCTCCACCATCAATTTTTACTCTAGAACCTGCATATCTTGCAAAAATTACCCAATCACCTTTTTTACACCAAGGTCCGTTTGGATACTTACTTTTATCTGCATAAGCGTCAGGTCCCATATTTAAAATTAAACCAACATTTGTTGTTAATTGTTGTTCCTCAATGGCCTTGTCAGTTAACAATAAACCACCTTTTGTTTTGTCTACCCCCTTGTGAGGTAAAACTACCATTCTCCAACCTGTTGCCTGAGGAACTTTATCCATAACAGGTCCTTTACTTTCTTCTTTCTTATCTTTAGTTTTTCCTTTTAAATAACTAGGAACAATTAGTTTACTCATCTTTAATTACCTCTTTCAATAATTCTTGATAATCCATCAATAGACCTTCTAATGCATGTAATTTACCCAACTCATATTGATATTGGTCATAAGAACTAACTTGCCTACTTAACAAGTCATCTTTCTTCTCATCAATTTTTTTTGAAATGAGTTGTTTTACTTTGTAATCGAAATGTTCAATCATCCTGAATTAGTTTTTTTCAACTTATCAAATGAGCGGATTCCCGCCATTCCTAATAATGCCATGACCAACGGCATTAAAACAGCCATATCTAACTCAGGTAAGGGATCATGCTCAATGCTAAAAGCAGCAAGAGTAAACATAATAAACTGTTTGAGAACGTACTCCCACAATATAGCTAGAGCACAGCTCATCCCAATTAAAGGCCGCCAAGCTCGTTGCATAATTCCACCAATTCCTGTAGCAGTGGACTTAGCATCAGCCAAGTTGATATCCATCTGCTTAGAATTAATTTCGTTTTCTAATTCTTTGAGTTTTGTTTTTGCGGCAAGTTTTTCTTCCTCTGAGGTGTGAACAGAGTCAATTACCTTACCTACTGTCTCTACTAGAGACCCACCTAATAGTTTACTAAGAACCAATATATACTCCTAACGCAAGAAAAACGACAGCGATAGCTACATCTCTTTTCTTTACATTAGAAGCAAAGTTTTTCACTTTTGATAGTATTTCCATTAAAATACTCCTTCGAATTTAAGACCTTTAGATGCTATTCCATAACCTCGTTTGTGTTTTTTATCCTCAGGTACAGGCCCTACGGGCATGATCTTACCTGGTGGAATAGATAAACCTTGTGACTTAGGTCCCTTTTTAGGAGGGACTGTTTTTGTTAGTTTTTTAGTCATTAATGTAATGTTAGATTATTTTCATCACTTTGCAACCTAGAAATCTGATTAGCAATATAGCTATCTGCTACAGCTTCTCCATATGCATCTACAATTGTTTCACGACTCATTGCCAACATGACTTGAGCTAATTCAAGTAAATTAGCACCCTCATCAACTTGACCTTGAACAAAACCTCTAGTTTCATTAATGATCTTTTGAACTCTCTTTTCAGTATCTTTGTCCATGTGTAGACTATAATACTTATTACTTGGTCTTCCTAGATTTTTTTTCAACGTTTTTAATAACACCTTTGTTAGCTGAAGCATAAAAAACCTGTTTACCTTTTTTCTTTCCATATGTTTTCTCCATGGACTTCTTTATTTTACTACCCTTTTTTGTTAGAGGCATCTCTTCTCTCTTGATTTAAAGTTTGAGTAGTCATCTTGTCATACTGAACTTCTGCTCTTTTATCTGCAATGTCATAATCTTTTTGTATTCTAGCTTGATCATTCTCTGCTCTTTGTTTTAATTTAGCTGCATCCAATTGTAATTTAGCTGCATCCAACTGAGCATCAACTTGATCTTTTTGAGCATCTTGTTGTAACTCTTGTTGCTTAAGTTGTATGACAGGATCAGGTTTTCCTGAACCTGATAATTGTTGTGACAATTGTTTTAACTGTAACATAGACTGAGCCTCTAATTTTGCTATCGCTTCATCAGCCTGATCTTGAGAAACTTGACCTTCTCTAATTAAGAACATCACTTGCTCTTTTGCTTTTAATGAAACGTGTTCTAAAACATGTTTCTGTAACTTCATGGCCATTGGAGGATTGCCTAATACCATTTGATTTGTTCCAAATACTAAATGATTTTCAATGTGAGCATCGTGATCTTGACCCTCGTAAGCTTTCAATAAATTACCATCTAATAAATCTGCATGTTCCATTGCAGGATCTTTTGGCTCGTTTGGAGAATCTTTTCTTAAAATTTGATCAATGTCTTTTACGCCCAAAGCTTCATACATTCTTCTATAAGCTTCTTTGATATTATGAAGATCAGGAGCACTTTGAGCTAACTGTAATTCTGTCTGAGCTAAAGTAACTCTTTGTGTTGTAGAATATATATTAGGATCTGAAACAGGTAAAACATCTACACGCTCACTAAAATCCTCTGCCTTAACTGTTCTGTCAGCACCCTCAACAGAGTAAGGATAAGTCTCAGGTAAATAATCTGAGAATACATCAAACAATAATTTGAATTCTTTTTTCTGAGAATAGTGACATCTTTTATGAATGCCTGACATGACTTTGGAGCCCCTCTCTAATAATGCCATTGTTGTTCCCACAGGTGCATTTTGATTTGCATCACCAACTTGTAAATCGGTTATAGCAGCAAATCTTTGACCTGACTGAACAACAAATCCTAGGAGACTGTATAAGGTCTGAGAGGGTTCTTTGTAGGGTAGAGGTAAGAGAGCATTTCGTAAATCACCATTCGGTGCATCGATATCTCTAAATTCTCCTGGTTGTATAGGCTCTGCATCATTTCTAATTCTAATGCCTCTTGACTTAAATCCTGCGGGTAAATTTGCTAAAGTACCTGCGTCTATTAATTGTCGTAAAATTTGTGTCGCTGTTCTTGATAGAGAACCGATTAAATGTATTAAACCAAGACCATAAAAACCTAAACCTGGTAAAAACTTATAGTGAACAAAATACTTTTTCTTTAACTTTTTTTCGTCACCCTTGTCATAATTTCTTCTAATACCTACAACCTTACTTGAGCTATCTTCAATAGTTACAATGTAAGGAATTTTTATTCCTGTGACCTCACCATCTGTGCCTTTATCTTCAAATCCTTCTAAATCTAAAGATACATGAAACTCATAAAGTCTAACCGACTTATCCATGTAAGTAGGTTTAATGCCCTCTATATCATCATATTTTTTTTGAACATCTGTTGGTTCTGTTTCGGCAGGCACTATTTCTATATCTTTATAGAAACCTGAAACTTGTTTTTTTCTAAAATCATTATAACTCATGTTAATGATTTGAGTAATTCTTTCACAAGAATCTAAATCACTTGCCATATAGTTGACAACTAAATCCTCTGCTGGAACAAACTTTGATACAGCTCTGTCCATTAACTCATCGTAATAAACTTTTTTAAATGTAGAACCTGCGAGAGGTAAATAAAATAACATCTGATCAAACTCAGGAGTGTAGTCCTCCATTGTATTTGTTATTTGATAATTCATAAACTCTTGAACTCTTTGAGCTTGAGAATATTTTTCAGGAGTCTCCTCTCCCATGACAACTGTTCTTACAGGACCACTAGAGGGCAGTAACTCTTTATACGCTGTCGCTTGAAACTGTGTTGCACTTTCAGCTAACAGTGGATGAGTAACACCACTAGCTCCTTGAAAAGGTCTAGTTCTCTCATCGTACTTTGTTCCTAGCAAGTCTAAGCCTTTTATGTAAGAGTCTTCCCAATCTTTTCTAGATGACCTATCGTTTTCTAATTCTGAAAGTAATTCGTCAGCAAGTCTATTGCATTCATTTTCATCCATGACTTCAGCCAAGTTAGAATAAAACTCAACTTCATCAGGCATAGAAGACATAGGATCAAAATCTAATATTGCACCACCATCTTCTTCAATTTGAATATCTAGTCCCTCAGGTGTAGGAATAGGCTGACCGTCAATTTCAACTTCAGTATCTGATTTTAAAATTTCTAATTCAGGCTTACCACCCAAGTCCAAAGATTTATCTATGTTGTCTACCATTTTTATAATGCACGTATTTCAGGTACAGGGGTTACATAACCACCTTTGAATTTTTTAGTTGGCGGCGTAATTTCAATATTTGAAGTCTCGCCCTGTCGAAGTTCTGCATCGGACTCGGCTTTGAGTTTTTGATCGAGGACTTCTTGGGCCGCTGTTCCATAGTCTTTTGGTACACTTTTTACTCCTAACTTAGTATATAATCCTTGCTCAAAGTACCACCTAATAGCCTGAGTGTCACCAACTGTTTTACCTATTAGCGTTGATAAGTCAGTCATGAATTGATCAAATTTTGTTTTCATTGTTGGAATTGGAGTTCCTGTATTCTCCATAATCTTATTATCTTTATCAGTCATAATTTTTCCGTCAGAATCTCTCATGTACATCTTTCCACCCATCAATCTATTCATTCCTCTAATATTCCACATGTCAGTCACGTTGTTGTCATCGGTTCCATAAAGATTAGCCATGAACTCACCAATCTTAGGACCAAAGGCTCTGTGTCCACCCTTGTACTTCTTATCCATTTTCAAACCTGAACTAGGGCCTAAATCACCATATTCTTTTCTAAATTCATTTATTTCTCTACCTGTCATCTCTGTGTGTAAAAATTCTAGGAAAGCATCTAGTCCATTCGCCTGAATATAATTATTCGCTAGGTTTAATTGTTTAGCTAAGTTTGTTCCACGAACAGTCCACCCCTTTCCTGTATTAGGATTTTTTAAGGGTAATTGTCCTGTGTCTGCAAATATGTCTGCAACTTGTAGAGCCACTTTAAAATCACTTCCAACACTAACACCTGAGGATGAGATAGCAGTTGTAAAAACAACTAGATCTTTAAGGTTAGGATCGTTTGCAAATTTAGGATTAATTTTCTCAGCGATGTCCATCGCCTTCTTAACACCGTCATCATACCAACCCACACCTGTCACCTCTTGGCCCAATTGATAATTAATTTCTTGTACTCCCTCTTCCAACATAGCTTTATAATCATTATCATTGAAGATATCTCTCTTCGCACCTTTGTCTAAAAATTCTAAGATGTCAGGAATTTTAGTTTTACCTGGTGTAACTAATTTTTTAACGTTAGCTATAAAGCTTGTCCCTGATAATATTTGAAGAGGCTTTGACTTTTCTATGTCTTCTTTGTCAGGAGCTAGAGGAGTTAAGTCAGATGGCTTAATCGGATCAGGGTCCTCGGACTTCTTACCTTTGTTCTCTTTTTTCTTTACTTCTTTTTTAGACTCCTCTTTTTTCTTTAACGCTGTCACCGCAGGTGACGCCGCTAAATTTGTGATTATATCTAATAAATTCTCTCTTGATATATCACCAACAGATAATTGTTGTAAGAGGGCATCAGCTTGTTGCTGTCCTACGATGCCCACGAGCAACGGTCCGAGGATCGCGGGACTTGCTCTAAGAATTATTTGTTGAAGCATCTTAGTTACCTGTCATCACTTTTTTATCATCATCGATAATTAATTTTGTGTCGTGAGTAATACCATTCTTATCGTAGTTCTCTAAAACTTTGATCAGCTCTTCTTTACTCATGTTTTCTAGAGGCGTGTCAGTCTGAACTTTGTTATCGTAAAATCCAGCAACCTTACCTCTGTTTACTTCAGCAGCCACGGCCGCCGAATAGTGTTTATGTTCTCTTGCTTCCTCTCTGATTTGTTTTAGGGAGGCCAAATGAGATGCAGTAGATACTCCATAGATTTGATG
>VMHT01087261.1_pt1 | contig 29627 bp, 18 predicted proteins | sample 4693611 | NCBI WGS metagenome assembly VMHT01 (sample SAMN12280063, study PRJNA550983) | marine metagenome | isolation source: seawater sampled from same location over 5 years 0.02-0.2 micron viral filtrate | place: USA: collected off the coast of southern California halfway between the port... ... | reverse complement strand
GTGGAGACGGGGTTCTCTGACGCGAACGGCACAAAGACGCTTTCGTCTGTGGATACCCAAGACCCGGGAACCGTAACCAGCATAAGCTACAAAGCTACAGCTGTAGATGATGGTGGCTCTGGCCTTGGCGACCTAACGATAAACAGCGGAACCATTTCTATTTCTTGGAGGAATAGAATTAAGGTTGGGGGTGCTTCTACATCTTCAATCAACTCAAACGCTACGGCTCAGACCCTGTTTGACTCTGGGATTACCGCAGCATACAATCAGCTTCAAAGTGAATCTGACTTCAACGTCACGGCTAACACCGCGATGGACACAGCAGGCAACTTCACTTGGATTGCATACCCCGCCTCTTTTGGCAACTTGAACAAGATTGACTTGGCTGGCACGGACGTGCTGTCTGATTTCCAATCGCCAGTAGACTACAGTTTAACGAACTCTTATGGTGTAACTACATCCTATCGGTTTTACAGAAGCGACTTCGACAAGGCTTTTGCATCCGGTCAGGTTCTAACGATTGATTTCTAATGCCGATTTTTCCCGGACCAGTATCGCACAATAACCCCAATGCTCCCATTCTTGATGCCACTGACAATCAGGTAAAGGGCTTTGGCTTCTTTGCGAACACTACCGCGAGAGGAGCGTTGGATGCAAACCTTAGGGTACAGGGATTCTTAGCAATCGTAGGTACGACTCCCTTCGTCTATACAGCCAGTGGTGTTACTGATAGTGACTGGGGGAATAACAGCAACTGGACAGAGGTAGGTACTGGCAGCGGGTTGAACAATGTCGTGGAGGATACGTCCCCTCAGTTGGGCGGCGACCTCGATTTGTTTGATGGCACCACCGCCTTCAAGATTACCACCACGCAAAGCAACGGTCACATCCAGTTTACCCCGAACGGAACGGGTAGGTTAAAGCTAGATGGAGTTGTCGAGTTTAAGCAGTTTGACCCTTCGTCACCACCTGCCGCTTTTGCGGGCGGTATGTACGCGGATACAAACGACAATCTTTACTTCGGAGTAAGTTAAAACTTACTATCTTTGAACGCAAACAAAAAGTAATCACTTCTCATGGCTACATGGAAAAAAGTCTTAATTCAAGACGCTAACATTACGGTTGGCAGTATTACAGCAACCCTAGCAAATAACGGCACAGACATTACGTCGGCCAACTCCGCAACCACGTTTAACATGGTAACCTCCGCTAACAATGGAGGAAGCTCTGGTGCTTTATCAATCCGCACCATGAACCTTGGAACGGCGGCCTTTTCTGCAACAGGCGACTTCCTTGCGGCGGGGGCAGCCGCCAAAGACTTGACAACTAGTGGCGGCTTGACTGGCGGTGCAGATAACGTGCTTGTTGGCTCCGACTCTGACGTTGATATTAGTCTTGCAAGCATCGCCACCCTGCGGGTTCTTGGTAACGTAACTGGGTCTAATGCCAGCCCGTCCAATCTCGTGGAGATTAAGGACGAGGACGACATGGCCTCTGACTCTGCTACGGCTCTTGCTACGCAGCAGTCTATTAAGGCTTATGTCGATGACCAGACCTCCACTCCCGGAAACGGTACAATTACTGTTGCTCCGGGTGCGGGTATCGGTGGTTCAAACCAGACGTTTACTGTAAACCAAAGCGGCAACACAACAGTCAACATTGCTGTAGATGGCGTGCTTCAAGACCTCGACACTCTTGGTGCGCCAGCTTCTGATGGACAGTTCATCGTAGCTACAGGCGCAGGTGCTTTTGCATACGAGTCTGGTTCTACAGCTAGAAGCTCAATCGGCCTTGGAACTGGCAACTCACCTCAGTTTACAAACCTGACTCTTAGCGGAGACTTGACTGTTAACGGCACGACCACCACGCTCGACACTACCCACCTCCTTGTTGAAGACCACATCATCGAGGTTGCGACGAACTCCAGCCCAACTCCTGACACTGGTACAGCTTCAGGTCTTGAGGTCCAGACTTCTTCTACAGCAGGACACCGACCACGATTTGAGTGGACTAAAGACCTTGGTGCATCTAATGACGGAACCTACGATGGTTCGGGTGCAGCAGCTGGACTTACGGGCTGGGGTCTCAAGAACCACCAAGAGTCGAACCAAGCTCTCTTCCCCATTGCCATCATGGAGATGGAAGGGGGAGACGCTACGGCTCCTAGTGGCAACTCTGCTGGTATTGGCTCATTCTACTTTGCCTCTTCAAACATTGGCACTGCCGCAGGCGAACTGTACTTGAGAGTATTGTAATGGGGCTTCTAAATAAGGGCGGGGAGATTGGTGCCGTAAGCACTGATACCCTGACCCAACAGGAGTTGACGTTTATACTAAAGACATTGCACGAGGGCAAATTCGACGGGAAAGACGTACTTTTGTTGGCGGAGGTAGTAAACAAGCTACAGAATCAATTAAAAGCCAAGTAAGGCGAAAACCAAATACAATGAAATTAGACATCACCGAAATCCACTTCCTGAAGAGCGCATTAGAGGCAATCAATATCAAGGCTGCCGATGCCCCCACTGTGGCAAGGACGATAGAAAAACTGGACAAGGAATTTGTCCGCTTGCAAAAACTTGAAGAAAAAAAGCAGCCATCCAACGGCGTGATGGAAGCTGCAAAATAATGCGGCCTCATGTCAACTTGGAAAAGGATACTTACCGATGGTGACAACACCAACCTAGCTACCACCAATCTTAGCACAAGCTCGGCGCGTACATTTCAGCTTACCAGTTCAAACTCGCTGAAGTTTCTTTCGCAGCACGGAACTGAGTTCCTGAAATTTACCAGCGGTCCTCTGACCCCAAATGCAGATTCGGTTTCTATAGAGGCGGCTGTCCTCGATATCCGTCATTCGGTTTCCTCATTAGCGGGTATCCTTGCATTAAGAGAAGCAACAGATAACGGTAGCGCAACAGTTAATCTGAGGGCCCCTGCAAGCATATCGACAGCCGTCACCTTTACGCTTCCCGGCACGGACGGCTCTGATGGGCACGTTCTAAAAACAGATGGTGCGGGAACCCTTTCTTTTGGTGCGGTTAGTAGTGGTGGAACCACGATTAACAACAATGCGGACGACCGTGTAATTACTGGTTCTGCTTCAGCAGACACCCTCAATGCGGAGGATAAATTGACGTTTGGCACCTATTCTGTTACCCAGCAGAACAGTCAGAGCACCAACCGATTGATGAATCAAGGTGTTTACGTTGCCAAGTCAAACGGCTCTAAACCAACTGGGTATGTGTGGGACACGGACAACTCCTACGGGGATACCGGATTGGATGCGGGAAGCACTAGCAGTGCCCCATACTCAAATACCGGGCAAAGCCTTTCCCTACAGTTCACATCATCTACTTTGACTCAGGGGAGGCTTCACATGCTAAACTCTAGCGGTGCTCTCATTACGCCTCAGGCAAATTCAGGCAACACATCCGCAGGTTTGGTTGGCCTGTATGTTCAGGGCAGCCTTTCATCTCAGACCTCTGCAACCCTACTTATGCAGGGTATGGTTATACTGCCGGACACTTGCTTTGAGGGGACATTCTCTGCGTCAGGCTTACTGTATCTATCTGATACTACAGCAGGTAAATTGACATACACCATCCCAAGTTCAAGTGGCGACATCGTTCGTCACATGGGCTATGCGTTGAGACAAGTAACAGCCTCTAGCACTGCAAGCACGCTGATTTACTTCAACCCATCTGTGGACTTCTTGGAGATTGCGTAATGCCTAGTACTTCCTTTCTCCACTTTGACGCTATAGTGAGCAGTAGTGGTGCCGACCTAGCCACGGGTGATGCCGGGCAAGACTTCTTAGCCGGAAGTGTTGTAGACCAGTCTTTCTTTTCAGTAGAAACTGTAAACGATACGATTAGGTTTAGGGGCGTTTCATCAACTGGGATACCCTCTGGCTCCACCATAAACGGTTTAGAGTTTAGGGTTCTTATGAGAGGTCAAGGCGGTACTTTTAAGTTTACCTTGCAGCCGGGAAAACAAGCGGGCTCTGGCCTTTATCAGAGCGGCACCTCGACCGAGGTAACTCACAGCTCATCTAATGGCACAGCCTTTACAAATCATGTTGTAGGCAACTCAACGGATTTGCACTCAGTTAGTTCTCTAACAACCTCCAACCTTGACACCCTCACCCTTGACTACACAACAACGCAGGTAAGCGGTGCCTTTAGGTTTCATGCCTCTGACGGTACGACGGGTCTTTCTTCGCCGACCGTAAGGATACACTATACAGAACCAGTTACTGATAATGATGTCAACAAGTGGAATAAGACTCTCATTAACACGAGCGCATCTGATTATTCTGTTACGGATGACGACGTTGGGTCTGAAACAGATGGTTCTATTGCCACTATGGACGGTCAGACGAGAACTGCTAGTGAGTGGTCTCCAAGCAACGGGGGTGGCACCCCGGGTAGCAATGACCTGACGGGTTGGGTTAACGGCAGTAGTGCTGTTGACGGGACTCATTGGAAGACATCAAGCAACTCTCAAACACCAAGGATTACTGTTAACCAAACCGTAAGGGGTTGGAGTTGTGGGCCGGTGGCATCAGGCGAGGGCACGTCCTCCAATAATACAGGGCCGAGAGGCGGTGTAGACACAGGCACCCTTACTGCCGCGTCAGGCACCTTAACGCAGGGTGCAAACACTTCAATAAGCGATGTGAACTCTAGGTTTCTTTATACAGAAACATCGAGCCCTCATGGAAGCAAGCAATTCGTCATGCGAAGCCGAGCTTACAACTGGAATCAGTCCATGACGGACACATCAAATCCGCTGATTCTAAGCTTCTTTTGCTATGCTCATGGCTTCAACTGCGGAACGCTTTCCATCTACATAGATGATGCGACTACATCAAATGATGGAGAAGCCACATGGCTTGCGAATGTAGAGTTTAGAACCTCACCAGCGTCAGGGCAAAACAGTAGTAGCAGTAACAGGGAGACAAGGGCAAGGGTGTACACAGGTGTGGTTGAGGGTAGTGGTGCTGTTTATGGCGGCCCCGGTGCGGGCACTAGCTCTTTTGGAGGTACAAACACAGGAACAGAGAATGTATGGGGTAATTATTACATCAGTGGTGTAGATGTCAATACTGCCACAACTCTATGGAGAAAGATTGAGATTACCATACCCAACAGCTTCAAAGAAAGCAATCAAAGCTATTACATTTATTTTGTTCACGAGGGTTCAACCCTCTCTGAAAACAACGCTCTTCTAGAGTCGGGAGAAGTATCCGTAACGGGCAGTGCCTTTACTTTTTTAGGAGACCTAAGTCTTGATAACGTCAAGACGACAGAAAGGACTGGAAGCACAGTTGCCAAAAGACTCAACAATGTTGTAACTCAAAACTTGAGTGGCGGCACAAAAGAGATTAACTTAACAGAAGTGCCATGATGACGGATGATGAGATAGGAGATTTTTACATCAGGTATCATGACAAGGGGTATGATGTTTTGGTTACTCCGGCTGTACAGGTAACAACCAAAAACCATGTTACAATAAAGTCTAGGATAGATGACTCCGTGCTTTATGAGGAGGAGGCTGAAAATTTCATCGGAAACGAAAAGCCCCGAAGAGATTTGCTCTGGGTAAGGGAATACAACAGAGCATTTGACGACTTCAACCAGTTTGACCAGTACTACAGAGCCCTCAAGTCCAACAGCAAATCGGGTGATTAAGTAGTTGATTATATTTGCAGTATGTCTAAAGCTGCGGAAAAGGCAAAAAGGTTGGGGTTCAAAGGTGTCAACAAACCCAAGCTTACCAAGAACCACCCCACCAAAAAAGCTGCTGTTGTCAGCACACTTGGCGCGGGACAGGAGGATGGTGCGCTTGTCAGGTTTGGTGACCAGAAGATGGGCAACAACTACAGTGCAAAAGCACGCAAAGCTTTTAAGAGCAGACATGCAAAGAACATCAAGAGAAAGGGTAGTGCCGCATACTGGGCAAACCGATTTCTCTGGAGTAAAGGTGGGCACAGTAAGACACCACCAAAAAGCCAAAAGAAAACTTACAAGTAATTCAATATGAGTAAAGAACTAGAAAACGCAATGGCGGAGGCTGGGTTCGCAATTAGCGAGACACCGCCAGTACAAGAACCTACGCAAGATGCTGTGGAAGAAACCGTGGCAGACGCTCCAGTGGAGCCTGTCCAAAATGAAGTCGTGGCTGAACAAGCTACTACTGAAGTTACGCAACCTGTGGCTGAGCCTGAAGCTGAACCTTCAGAGCCTGTTCAGGAAGCTCTAAAAGAATCTGAATCATTCGAAGGCTTGGATGTTGATTCCGAAGTCCTCAAGTACCTGAGCGAAAAGCTTGGAACAGAGGTCTCTGGATACGACTACTTGTCTGATATGATTTCAAATAAACCCGTTGAAATCGACGAGCGCGTTTCCGCTATCAATGATTTCGTTCGCAAGACGGGTCGTAGTCCAGAAGACTGGTACAAGTATCAGCAGTTGAACCCGTCCGAAATGGATGACCTTACAGCTGTACGAAACCAGATGGTCATTGAGCACGGCAACCTCACAACAGACGAGGTGGCTTTGTTGATGGCTAGTAAGTACAAACTGGACGCTGACCGTTTTGATGAGAACGATGTCAACCTAGCGAAGCTGCAACTCAAGATGGATGCGGACTCCGCACGGAAGTCTATCTCCGAACTCAGGGACGCTTACCAGCTCCCTATTGATGAGAACGGTGAGGCGGAAGTGCAATCTCCTATCACTGAAGATTGGGTGAGAACAATGACTGCTGAAGTAAAGGACTTCGATGGTTTGGTATTTGAACTTCCTTCGGGTGAGAAATTCACCTACGGAATCAAGGACGACTATCGGGCACAGCTCATCAGCAAGAACTCTCGCTTAGAGGAATACTTCGACGACTATGTGAATGACAGTGGCGATTGGAACTTTGAGAAGCTCAACGCTCACAGAGCTGTAGTAGACAACATTGATACTATCGTAAAATCCGTGTACCAACAGGGACTTAGCGACGGTCAGAAAAAGGTTGTGCAAACGGCAGCGAATGTGAGCAATGATACAGCTCAAAGAGACCCGTCTCAGAGTCAATCAGATGGTGTCGCGGAACAACTCAGAAATGCTTTAGGTGGTAGGGGTTCAATGACTTTTAACATCTAAAAAAAGAAATCATGGCTTTAGGTCAACAGGGCGCACAAGCCCGCACAAATGCTCCAAACGGAGCAACAAACAACGCCTTCACTTTGGGGGCTCCCGTTTCCAAGTACGCCTCTTTGGGTGACTTGGCAAGCGTTCTCGCACCCGATGTGAGAAAAGATATGGTTAAGACTTTTGGAAATCAGGGTATCTCTGGTCTCCTTGAGTTGATGGGTGCTACAAAAGCTGTAGGAACCAACGACGAGGTTACTTACTACGAAGAAACTCGTCTCCACCCAATTCAGGCTGTGACTCTCGCGGCTGAGGTTGCCACCGGAAAGACTCAGGTGTTCCCAGCCAACAGCGTTGCTCACGACTCAAACTACTCTAGCGAGGACATCGTAAAGGTCAGAGTTAATGACCTTGTGATTCACCCGGTGGACAAGGTTGTGTGTATCGTTACTGAGGTCACTCCTTCTACTGGTGCGTTCACTATTGCCAACTTCGCAGACAGTGCTCTCAGCGCAATCCCCGCTGGTGCCAAGGAGCTACCTATCGTTGGTAACATGTACGCTCAGGGTTCTGACCAGCCCGGTCGATTCATCGAGTCTGGTGTTGTGAAGAGAACTAACCCCTTTGCTATCGTGAAGGAGAGCTACCAAGTCTCTGGTTCTAACGCAACCAACATCGGTTACATCGACATCGGCGGTGGCGACTACCGTTGGTACATCAAGGGTGAGATGGATGCTCGTCAGCGTTTCCTTGACGCTAGAGAGTTGACCATGTTGCTCGGCAGAAAGATGGCAAATGCTTCTGGGCCTTCTGGCATCTCTGGTACTGAAGGGTACTTTGATGCTGTTGGAAGCAGAGGTATCACTACTGCTGCTGTGGCTGACCTCAACGAACTCACTGAAATCGACTCGTTGATTGCCCTCTTGGACAAGCAGGGTGCTGGTCCTGAGTATGCTGCAATGTTGAACAGTGCTTTGTTCGCTACGTTTAACAACCTGCCGTCTGGTGCTGGTTCTACTGGTACTTCTGTGACTTCTGGTGTGGCTGCGAACTTCGGTGCGTTCCAAAACAGCAAGGATGCAGCTGTCAACCTCGGATTCCAGAGCTTCGCAAGAGGTGGATACACTTTCCACTTGAAGAAGATGGGACTCTTGAACAACCCGAACTTGCTGAATAACACAGCTGGTCAGGGCATCGTTCAAGGTTGCATGATTCCTCTGGCGAATGTTGTTGACCCAACCACTGGAAACAGTGCACCTGCTTTGGAGATGAACTACAAGGCTGCTGGCGGATACAACAGAGAAATGGAGCACTGGGTGACTGGTGGTGGAGTCCTCGGATTCACTAACGACACCTCTGACATTGCGAAGTTCCACTATCGCTCTGAGTGCTGCTTGATTACTCGCGCTGCTAACCAGCACGTTCTGATTAAGTAATCTGATTAAGTAATGCGGGGGAGGGAATGGCTCTCCCCTTCATTACCCCTTCACTAAAATTTTTTTCAATGGAACAGACACAAAAGCGCGGAGGCAGACCGCCCAAACAAGCTGCCGCAAAGAAGAAGTCCACCTTCAAGAGAAACATCCCAGATGTGGCGAAGATGCCGAAGACCTTCGAGGTCATTAGTGGCAACGACTTCATCTTGAAAATTTCAACTAAGAACGTCAGAGCAATCGACCCGGAGACGGGTAAGATTAGAGCAATCCGGTACTGCCCTCAGGAAAACTCTCCGTTCATTGACGAGCAGAGTGATTTGGCACTTGTTGGTGCTGTAATGTTTGAGAACAAGTACTTGACAGCTTATCCTGACCAGCAAAACTTGATTGCATTCCTTGAACTTCATCCCGACAATCAAAAGAATGGCGGTCGCTTGTTTAGGCTAATGGACAAGGAAGAGACGTTCGAGGAAGACATCGAGTCAGAGTTCAAAATCAATGATGCTATTAGTATCATTAAGTCCAGACCAATGGACGAGCTTCTTCCCGTTGCTCTTGCCCTGAACATCAACACAAACCAGAAAGACCTTGCTGTAAAGCACGCTCTTATCAAGTATGCGAAATCAAACGCAGATGACTTTTTGGGAACGCTCAACAGCCCCATGGTTAACGCTCGCTCTGTTGTTACTCAATCCCTTGATTTTCAAGTAATTGAAGAAAGAGGCGGCGCAGTTGTCTGGTTCGATACAGGAAAAATGATTGTTTCTGTACCCGTCGGACAGAGTGCTGTTGAGGTAATGACTAGATTTGTAATGACTGATAAAGGTTCAACGGTGCTCACAGAGCTGGAACGCCAGCTTGAGGCTATTGCCTGACATCAACGTATTCATCGGGGAAGGGGGGCCAAGAGCCCCCTTTCTTTTTCTGTATATTTGCCTGAGATTCCCCTTAATCCATGGCAAGCGTAAGAGAAGTTTACAATGCACTGAAAGACATCGCTAATAAAGACCAGCGAGGCTTTGTTACACCCGCTCAGTTCAATGCGTTTGCACCTATTGCGCAATCCAACATTTTCAATCGGCTGTTCACTAAGCTCAGCAACATTGAAGCCTTGAGAAGACGGGGCATTGACCCCGGCAGAGACAAGTCTCTAGCCAAGCAGATTAAGGAGGACTTGGCAATGTTTTCGAAGTCGTCCGGTGCAATTACCAGAACGTCTGGTTCTCACTTTGCAAAGCCCGACGACCTCTCCAAAATCATCACGGTAAAGACACATGGTTCCATCCTCATGGATGTGTCGTCATCTGTTACTATTCCCGTGGAGTACGACGAGGAGAAACTTGAGTACATCCTCAAGAGCAATCTGAGCAAGCCAACAGAGGACAATCCTGTTGCGTTCTTGGATGATGAAATCATGGTGTTCCCAGACAGCATCAAGAAAATCAATGTTCGATACTACAAGCAACCTGAAGGCTTGAACGCCAGCACAGGTGCTAGAACTGTGTCTATGCCCACGTTTGGCTTCACCACCACCAACAACAAGGAGGTGTATCAGGCTTCTACCAGTGTGGACTTTGAGTTGCCAGAGCACTACGTTCCTGAGATTGTCGAGGAAATGGCTAGGCTTATCGGTGTTACACTGCGTGACGCTAACATCTACAACTACGCAGAAACTCAATCGCAAAAGAGATAACACATGGCAAGGAACCTCGTCACCGTAGACCAAGTGGTTAATGACTTTGTTCTGACCCTTGACTCTGATGATTACGTCAGCAACGCTTCTGATGTAGTTATCAGGAACCTTGCCCTGCGTGGAATCAGAGAGATGGGATTCGACATGCTGAAGCGCGTGCGCTCAGTGAAGTTGAACAGAAACAGCAACGACACCGTTGACTTGCCAGATGACTTCGTGAGCCTGATTAAGATTGGCATCGTAGGTGACGACGGCTTGGTTCATGTGTTTGCCGAAAACAAGAACATTGACTACGCTCAAGCCTATGCGAACAGTAGCGGCACCAAGGTGTCTTCTACAGCTGATGCGGTGGACTCTGATGGTGACGGTGTGTTTGACAGGGTAGATGACAAAGGAGCTACCACTGGTGGTGTCTTCGGAGATGAGGACTTCATCACTTTTAGCAACTACGTTTTTCAGGGCGGCATCGGTCAGATTTACGGTCTTGGAGGTGGCTTCTACGAGGGTCAGTACAGACTCAACGAAGACCAGAACAGGATTGAGCTGTCCGCAGGGTCGGGCAATGAAATCGTTATTGAGTACATCGCAGACGAGGCCCGCTCATCAAACCCCACGGTTCATGTGGAGGCTGAGGAGGCTTTGCGTTCTTACATGTACTACAGGCTCATCGAAAGAAAAGCCAGTGTGCCGCTTGGAGAAAAGGGCAGAGCAAGACAGGAGTACTACAACGAAAGAAGAAAGGCGAATGCTAGGCTGAAGGCGTTTAGCAAAGAGGACGCGCTCCAGACTATTCGCAAGAACTTCAAGCAAGCACCTAAATACTAATGGCTATTGAGAAGCTTGTACCCCAGTATCTCAACAAGGATGAGGACGAAAGACTCGTAAAGCCTTTTGAGATGACCGATGCGCTCAACATCCGCGTTTCACACGAGGATGATGGGAATCAAGGCGTGGTGAAAAACGTGGAGGGTAACACCGCTATCGCTGCAAGAACTTCCGCAGATGCCATCCCAAGCTCTGGTACCAACAGGGTCATTGGCTGTGTGTCATCCGACGCAGAGAAGAGCATCTACTTCTTTCTTTACAACTCAGCCGGGACTCACGGTATCTACCTGTATGACTCCTCTGACAACACCTACAGAAAGGTGTACGAGGATGACGTTTTGAATTTTTCTCAGAGCGGTTTCGTGAAGGCCGACATTGTTGTCAATCAGTTTCAGGAGCACCTGCTCTACTTCACCGACAACAGAAATGAGCCCAGAAAAATTAACGCAACTAAGGCGGTGTTGGGGCAGTACAGCTCTGCATTGACGAGCGGAACAGACGACACCAAGTCAAGGTTCCTCACTGTTGCTAAGGCACCACCCCAAGAGCCTATTACGTTTGCCTTCCAGACCAACCAAAGTTTAGGGGTAAACAACCTCAAAGAGTCTTGCTTTCAATTCGCATATCAATACGTCTATGATGATGGTGAGGTGTCTGCGCTTTCTGCGTACTCAGCACTAGCTGTAAGTAGGTCGCACACAGCATTCAACTCCAGAGAGTTTGGCTCACTAGAGAAAAGAAACAATGAGCTTAGGCTGACAATCACAAATGCTTACGGCCCGGTTGAGAAGATTAGGCTGTTTGGAAGAAAGAACAATGATGGTGCATTCGTGCTAATCAAAGAGCTTGACAATGTTGAGCCGATTAGTTTGGGCACACAAACTCAAGAGTTCATTTTTAGAAACGACGGAGCGTACACTTTTCTTTCTGACGAGGAGGTAAACAAGTCTTTTGATGCTGTTCCTAGAAGGGCTGGTGCTCAGTGCGTGACTGACGGCAGACTAATCTATGGCAACTACCTAGAGGGCTTCGACAACATCGCTACCAACGTCTACAACTATCCCGTTTACAACCCCGAAAGCACTCTCGGTGGTGACTACGACTTTACTGTTGATGACAATGACGCTATAGTTAGGTCTAATAACGCCTTTTACAGCAATAACTCTGGCGGATACAATACAATCTTTGCAGAGGCTTTCTTTGCCCCGCTCAACGGGGTAAGCAACGCCAGTCCAGCGGAGTTGGATTTTGCTTCAAACCACCTTAGCACGTTTGGTTCTGGTTTCACAGACCCGAATGACACCACCGACACCAGCTTTACAACGACGGGGATTCATTTTGATGTAGACCTTTCTGAGTTCCCTGAAGGGGGGTTCCCTGAAGATATGTCTCCATCTATTGACTTCAATGTAAATCTGTCTGCAAGCAAGATTGGCATTGTGGGTAACGGGGACGGAGACTCTGCTATAGGTGTCCCCGCAAGCACGTTTCAAAACGGCCAGCTCGTTCACTCAGGTACTTGCAGCATTCTTCACCCAGACAACTCAAACGGAGCTCTTTCAAACTTTGCTCCAAACAGCGACATCATCTTCAACAAGCAGTTTGATGTAACTGGTGTCACAACTCTTGATGCTTTTCGAGATGCTCTTATCGACGGGGTGGTCGGTCAGACCACTTCATTTGTCGGGGTGTCTCCCGGTCAAACCCCAAGCTCTCAAGCTGGAGACTCTTACGGAAACAACCTGTCGGACAACGACGACAACAGGGGTCAGTTTGGTAGTATGACCACTCACATGGGGGTTGTTGCGGGCGACAACCACGACTTAATTCCATCAAACGTCAATAACAGAAACCAGCTTTTCGTAGCATTCGCGGGTGAACTCAAGTTTGTGATTCACTCCTCTTCGGTAATCTCCCCAACCAAGGTTAGGTTCTTCGTGCGTATGTCTGGCGTTGACCTTACATCCCAGAAGGTTAAGGCTGTAAAGGGGGGCTTCGGCAACTCCACGTCTGGAACAAATTCATTTATAGATGAATCAAACCATCCTCTGGTTGAATCCAACTACAGTGGTTACGATGTCTACGACATTGACGAGCACAGCGTCATTATCAACTCAACGCATACTAACGCTGACGGATTTACGGTAGAAGATTACGACAATGGAAGCAGCTCAATCAGGACTTTGCTTTTTGATTACGACGCTACAGGAAATGTAGATGTATTTGGGGAGTCTGACAAGATTCAAAGCTTCAAGGCTGGCGCAACACACGATTTCGGAATCGTCTATTACGACAATAGAAACAGAGCATCTGGTGTTCAAAAGATTGACACCGTAGATGTGGCTCACTTTGGAACTCCCCAAAGGCAGGGGAGGAACGGCCCCGCTGAGATTGACATGAGACTGCTTCACGAGCCGCCGGAATGGGCATCAAAGTGGGCTCCTGTGTACAGCAAGAACACCAGCTACGACAAGATTATGCAGGTGAGTATTGCTGAGGCTTGTCTGGGTAAACAAACAACATTTTCCGACATTCTATCTCCTCAGGCTACAGCATCAGATAGAGACAGACCAGTTATTGAATCTATTGCTGGCGGCATCAATGGTCAAATCTTTATCTCGATGAGACCAACTGAGGGCAAAGCAAACTCGTACAAGCAATTCAAAGGAGGGCAGCTTGATTATCAATATCAGGAGGGAGATGTGATGCGCATCATCGAATACGTTGGCCCGGATGGTAACCGTGTTAGACCGTTGCACGAGTTTGCAATCACCTCATACAAGTACTACGTCGATGATGACACCAACCCGATTAAGCTGTCGGTGCAATCCACAGCTTCTGGTGGTGCTGTTCAAACAGACGAAAACAATTTCCGAAGAACGGGGTGGTTCTTGACCGTCAGAGACAACAACACCCCAAGGTTTACTAGGGATGAGGTTGCTGTGGGCACAGACTTCTTCTCTCAAGGGTGCGTGGTGGAAATCTACAGACCGCAAAAGCAACAGGAGAACAGGATTTACTACGAAGTTGGCAAGTGCTATGACATCAACACGGTAAGCGGAAGTAGAACGCACGGAGGCTCTCGCAGCAACTCCTCGATTTCTGCATTCAGTATGACGGTTGAGGGCGAGCTTTCGTTTGTCTCTTCCCAAAGGCTGTACAATGGCGATAGGATTAACACTGGCAATAACGGTGATGGTAATGCTATTAGTGCTACTGGTCGCGTCTTTGTTGAGAGTGTGAGGCCGGAGGGTAATGGGCTGTACGCATACAAAGTGCATCCATCGAACCCCTTTGATTCTACCACCATAGGAACTACAGCTTCTTCAAACAACGTAGACACCACGGTGGGTAGCTCAAACAGCCTGTTCCCGGGTGTAATTACACTGAAGGAGGGCGACGTTTACATGCGCATTAGAGAACAACTCTTTAACCCTGAGTCTTCGTTTGAGCCAGTGTCTGGCACGACCAGAATCTTCGACCCAACTAAGGTTGATGAGGCTAGATACAGAAAACAAATTGTAGAATCGGAAAGCGTTAGTGACTTCTTTGATTCGAAAGCGATTGATACGGGCCGACCCTTTATTGAGACCGTAGAGCAAAAAGAGATTACCCGCGAGTCCGCAGTGACGTACAGCGATAGATTTGTTTCTGACTCCAGCAGACTCAACCTCTCCTCGTTCAACCCATCGTTGTTCCCATTCAAGGACTACAATAGTCAGCATGGAATCATTACCTATTTGGTTGATGCTGGCGAGTCCTTTTTCAACCTACAAGAGAACAAGATTAGTCTTACTCCGGTAGGAAGAACCCTGATTCAAAGCACGGGTCAGTCTCAGCTCGTCACCTCTACTGACGTACTTGGCAAGGAGACATACTTGTCTGGCACCTATGGCCCGGGAAGAAACCCAGAGTCAGTGGTCGAAAGGTTTGGTAGGATTTACTTTTCTGACATGTCCTCGGGCAAGGTCATTGCGGTGACCGCATCTGGCATTAGTGCGATTAGCGACACCAAGATGGAGTCCTTCTTTGAGACAGCCTTTATGAATGCTTTTGAAAGTTCATCGACACCCAAACTACCCTCAGGTATTGACCCAGAAAACAACGAGCTTATTGTCACTATTGAAAGCACAGATACAGCACCGCTAACCTTTGGGGGTACAGCTATTGGGGACATCGTTAAACCTCCAACGAACCCGGACGTTACATCTGCTGACGGCAAGGTGTCAATCGTTGCATCTACCAACACTCTGACTTGGGACAAAGACGAATACCCTTGGGATAGTGCCCATATTGATGGTGATGACAGAGAGCCCATTTGGGACAAGACTCACGCCGGAGTTGTGTACGCAGACCTTCTCATGAAGAGGGGCTCTGTTTTCGTTGACCCAATTCATGTTGACAAAGGAGATAAGATAGCTGTAGACGTTGTATTGAGTACGTCAGGCGAGTTTAGGGGAACCGCCGAGCTGTCATGTAAAGATGGCTCAATCAAATTCTGCACCAACATTATTGACATCGGGGCTAGTGTAGCGGCAGATGCTTCAGATGCTGTAGCCGTAGGTAGTACCGTCACCAACAACGGAGACACGATTGCATACTCTACAACGAAGGAGTTTTGGATGACGAGGTACAGCTTCATTCCGGAGATGTATGCTCACATTCACAACAGATTCTTCTCCTTTGAAGCGGGTCAAATGTACAGGCACAACATCAATACTACGCGAAACAACTTCTATGGAAACCAATTCACCTCAACCATCGACGTGGTTTCAAAGCAGTCACCATCTATGGTTAAGGCTTACACGGCTATGAGTCTTGAGGGTAACGACACTTGGTCTGGAACCGTAGAAAACGTCACACAAACCACGAACATTACAGAGGCAATGTTTGAGGAGAAAGAAGGCATGTACTACACGAACATTCCTAGGGGTGTTGCTGCAAACGCCAGCGATTCTATTGGAACCGAGCGTGTTGTTTTGGGTGTTGTCGCATCACAAGCAAACAGCAATAAAGAAATCACCTTTACCTCTAGGATTAGCAACCTTCCGTTCGGTCTTGGAGACCAAGTAAAGGCAATTACTGGGTCAGGTGAGGCGGCAACAAACAAAAGCATAGAATCAATAAAAGACAGAAAGACAATCGTGGTAGATGAAGACCCCGGAAACCTAGTTGGTAGCACGCTATTGGCCTTATCTTCTGATGTAATCAACGGAGAGGTGCTGAGAGATTACTACGCCAAGTTCAAGCTCGTAAATGACAACACATCTGCGATTGAGCTGTACGGGGTCAATGCGGTGTACACACCTTCTCCACTAGATAATTCACAAAACCAGTAAATTTGTAGACATGGGAGCATTCGATGAACTAGGGGGAGCAGACTCAAACATTCCACCACCACAAGCACCCGGTGACACTGGCGGCGGCGGAGGGGGAAGCACATTCTCCCCTGCAACAGCAGCTGTAGGAATGATAGGTTCTGGTGTCGCCACTGCTTTAGGTGGTGTTGTAGACATTTTTGCTGGGAGTGCTGGAATTAAAAGAGGTGAAGAGGCACTTGGGGTTGCGGAGGCAGAGCTAAGAAAGCTCAAGGCTTCTCAGCCATCTCTGTCAACACCCTCAGAGTACTACGAGGCTGCAAAGAATGCCTATGACCAAAGACTGGTTCAGATGAGAACCGAGGACATTAACCGCTCCTTAGCTACCACAACGCAGGCAGCGGGTCAGTTTGGGGCCAGAGGTCTTGGGGCTGTCATGCAGGCACAAAGAGACGCTCAGTCTCAGATGAGAACGGAAGCCCTAACCCAGCAACAGTTACAAACACAAGCTCTCACGAACTTGGCCGATGCAAGACAGCAAGAAGTTGCCAGAAAAGAGGCACGCTCTACCAGAGACCTTGAGTATGGTTACGATGCACAGGCACTAGCACAGGCTCAAGTTGCTCAAGCTAGACAGCAGCGTGCGGCAGGATTTGCTGGTGCTCTTGGGGGTGCAGCGCAAGCAGGATTGGGCGCATTGGCCATTGATAAAATGGGTGGACTGGAGGCACTTGCAGCAGAAAAGGGCGCGAAGGTTCAAAAGACACCCGGTGAATTTAACCACGACACGAATGAGATGTACGTCGTGGACGAGGACGGTAAGTCCGTGGGTATCGCTCTTACTGGTGGCGAATACGTCATTGCACCAAAAGACGCAGCTCAGTTGAGAAAGCTTTCAGATAAGGGTAAATCAGGGCTGCACAGATTTGTTAGAAAGCTTGTAACCAGATTCGAAAAAGCAGACTAACATGTCAGAAGGAACAAGATTTAAGACGGGCTTTCTCCCAGCACCAATAAGCTACACCAACATCGGTGCTCAGATTGGGGACAGGATTAGCAAGGGTATTCAGAGCATGTCTGATGAGTTTGAGAGAAAAAGAGCTCAGGCAAATCAGACCATGGGATTTACTGATGCCCTGAAGGATGCCGTGCCTGCGGGTATTACTTCGAGATACCAGCAGGGTGCTCAACTCCTTTTGAATGAGTATCAAAAGGCAGCTACGAAAGCGTACAGAACTGGTGTTCAATCAGACATTGATGAGTACCAAAGGCTTCGTGGAGATTTCATTGAGTTCAAAAACATCGCAACAGCCAAGAGCGCATTAGATAATCAAACAAGACTGTCAATCGCACAGGGTAATTTCAAGAACCTTTCAGGTGGTATTGCAGAAAACTTAGATAAATACAACGAGTACTCTAAAGCAGACTACAGCTTCAACCCAGCCACTAGACAGCTTGAGGTGTCGGTGGGCACCGGCGTGCAGAACTGGAGAGAGTCTAACATCGGCGACATGAACGATGTGTTTATGCCTTCTGTTCTTTGGGAGGGCACAGAGTTCATGCCAGAAAAAGTAGGACTGTCAATCTATGAAGACGTTCTGCAACCAAGAGAAGTAGAGCTTCAGAAGAGAACGGATAGGGGCTTTGCCACAGGAGAGCTCAAGGATGAGGAAGCTTATGCCTTGATTGATGCCAACCTAAAATCTCGTCAATCTGTTCGCGGGGCTGAAATGTTAGAGGCTATTCAGGTGACTGGCTACAAAAACATTGAGAAGCCGGGAAGCATCGAACTTAGTGAAGAAGACTTGGCTAATGCGGGGGTGATTTACTCCGAGCAGAATTTGTTTGCTAACCTCCCTAGTAAAGAAGGAAGTGATATTGGCAGTATTGGTTCCGGTTCCTTGAACAGCTCAGGTGAGTATGTCTTCGACGTAAGTGATGAGGAGATTTTGGATTCCGCATTGATGCCAGAGAGCGCGAAGGAGTACATCCGCACGAGAGAAGCTATCAAACTGTACATGGAATCGAGTGCGAAGGTGGCTTATGACCGTATCAAGAGGGACAATCAAATGTCTGCTGACCTTACAAGTAGACGCTCTGATGCTGCCACTGAAGCAAGGCTCGAAGCCTCATCCAAATCCAACGCCCCGACAACAGACCTCATCCCTGTAAAGGATAGGATTACAATTCCTGAGTTTAGGGATGAAAACAACAATGTCAGAGAGGCAAAAGAGGCCGATGTTTACCGAGTCCCTGCAAGCGTCAAGGGTAGAGAGTTTAAGTTTGTTGTAGAGGGGCCAGAGCTTACGGCAAAAGAAAAAGAGGATGGTAAAGAGCAAGCCGCTCAGACGGTTCTCGTTACCAACGCCGTCCTTGATACGAAAGGAAAGCTCGTTGCCTACGATATTGCTACGGGGCCGGGACTGATTGAGGGGTTGAAGCAAGACATTGCTGGTCTCGACTTGAGTTCAGAAACTGTGTTTAAGAACGACTCAAGGTTTGAGCTAATTAACAGCAAATTCCGTGCTGTTGACCAGCCGACAGGCAGAAGAATTGGTAGGGACATTTTGCAAGAGGCACAAGACCGAGTGATTCTAGCAGAGTTCATGGCATCTCAGGAGGGAGGTCAGGAATAATCCGTATTTTTGAGTCATGGACGAACAGTTAAAGGCACTGCTTACAGAGGCGCAGGCTAATGGTGCTTCTGAATCAGAACTTCTAGCGATTATTGCCCAGTACAATAGTCAAAAAAAAAAAGAAGACACTTCACAATCTCCCTTGGTTTCGGAGGTGGGTTCGTTGGATTCAAGCTCGCCTACACCTCTGGGTGGAGAACAAGACGATGCACTTTCGGATTTTCTTACGGCACCGAGGATAGGTGATACGCGGATTCCAGAGTTTGAGGCAGACATCCTAAACGATTATGCCGCGTCATTCGACAATGCGTACCTCCAAACGATTTACGAAAAGTTTGACGTTTCCAAGTTTACGGATATTGTCGGCATTGATGGCACTCAATCTAGCTATCAAGAATTTCTAAATGCCTTTAACCAATCAACTACCGACGACGAGAGGTTTACAGCTAAAAAAGAGCTGGTTGATTTTTTGATTGAGGAAGGAGACCCTGATTTCGAGATAAACAGAAAGGTTCTTGGCGGGGTGACGGATGAGGTTTACAAAGACCTCACTGGAAATCCAGAGCTTGAGGGAGAAAGCATCTTAACGCCCGTCCCTCTCAAAACTCAAGTGTCTAAATCTCTTCAAGACTTAGGTGCGGGCGTTGCTACTAGGTCTGGTGCCAAGCTTAGGGAGAACCTGCCTCAAGAGATTCTGCAAGACCCCAAAAAAGTAAGCGATTATGAGAGGTATCTGTATGACAATTACGGGCTGTCGGTTGACTTAAATGAAGACAAATACATCGGCGGTGTAGAAGTCGTTGAAGGCGGTGCTTTTGCTGGATTTGGACGTTCTGTATCTAAGGCGTGGAAAGAAACCATGGCTGGTGCAAAATTCATGCTTGGTGACGCGGTGGCTACTATGTTTGGCGACGACAATTCGTTTACCCAGTGGGCGATTCGTGCTGGTGAGGAGGGTAATAAGCAGGCAGAAGAGATTGCAAAGCAGCTGCCCATTTCATTAGATAGACTTTCAGCCAAAACAGATAAGGTTCTGTCTGGTCAGGGCGATGAAGGTGAGTTTGATGACTTGATTAACGACTACCTAAGAATGGGCGGGGAGTCCGTCCCAATGATGGGTGGGGCAATCGCGGCTGGAGTGTTGACTAGAGGCGCGGCATCGAGAAGCACGGGGCTTTCGCAACTGAGGTCTTCATTAAAAGGGTTGAGCAGGGTTGAGCAGATTGCAAAGACAAGGCAATTCATGCAGGCTGGGAGAACCGTATCTCAGGCCAAGAAAATCATCAAGACGAGCCAGACCGCAGGTGCATTTACTGCCACCAGTGCCATGGGTATGGGCACACAGTACAACGCGGTAAGAGACGAGGAGTGGTTTCAGGAAATGAGCGGTGCGGAGAAGTCCGCATACACCTCAATCATGGGTGTTGCCGAAGGTCTTCCCGCCCTTGTCGCAGCAAACATCAGTGCACGGGCACTCAGCAAGCTTTCTAGAGCTGGCAAGGAGAACTTCGTCAAGGGCTTCCTGAAGGCGACAGGTCTAGGTATGATTGAGGAGGGCGCAACCGAAGCCACTACAGCTGCAATCCAGTTCATCACAGAGTCTGGGTTTAGGGATGGTGTTCTTCCGTTTGAGATGGCTGGATTTGGGCGCATTCGATTCAACGACAAGTTTGATGTCGATGGCTTTACAGCCGCAGTAAAGGATGGACTCTACGGGGGTATTGCTCTTGGTGGTGGTGTGTCTGTGACAGCTCAGGTTCCGGGTGCTATTTACGCAGGGGCGATGGCTATCACCTCGCTGCCCGCAGTGCGCGACTCCATCAAAATTGAGAAGCTCACTAGAGAGTACGACAGCGCACCCGACCAAGCCACAAGGCAGGAGATTGGGAAGAAGCTGGAGGAGGCTGTTATGGGGCGAGCTACCAGAAACCGCAACAGAAGAAAGTTTTACGAAGACTTACACGAAAACAACAACGAGGCTTGGTCACAGCTTACTGGAATCCAGAAGCAAATCATCCAACTGGGCTTGCAGTACGAGAGAACTGAGAAGGGCGAAACACGCGATGGGTTTAAGGCAGAGATGGTCACCCTGCTTGAAGAAAGAACCAAGCTTGAGAAAGAGCTTGGCATGGAGTACGACCTTGACATCAACAAAGAGTTCAATCGTGTCAGCGGTAGAATCTCTAAGATTGACAGGTATTACAACGACTACGGCTCTCTGTTTGAGGGGGAGTCAGAGTCCACTACCGTTACCGCTGAAAATGCAGACACGGTTCTAGATGCAATCAACGAGGTCACATTCAATAGGGTTGACCAAATTGACAAGCTAAGCACGGGAGTAAGCATGAAGCGTGCCCTCAAGAATGTGGTAACTGTAGCCAAAGCACTAGCCAAGACGGGTAAGTTTGAGGGTGTTGTGATTCACAAGACAGCCACGTCGTTTCAAGAAACTACAGGGCAAGGTCTTGCTCGCGGTATGTGGACAGGCAAGGGCAAGATTCACATCTATGCTCCAGCCGCCATGGAAAACACCTCCTTTCACGAGGCGTTTCACGACCTTGTTCTTGAGGCTATTGGTGAGGATGCGGTACAGCAGATGTCAGTCTCTTTGTACAAGGGGTTGTCTGGAGAACTGCGGAAGAAGTACAACAACTTCCTTGCTGGTCAAAGGGATGTTACACGTCGTCAGGTGCAAGAAATGGAGGGAGACCCCATGACTGCTGAAGAGTTCTTAGTTGAGCTTCTTGGGGACATTACAACTGGCGATGTAGGTATTGAAGTTCAAAAGGGACTGGTAAATCAATTCAAAGACTTTGTTGCCAAGGCCGTTAACACCATCCCCGGTGTAGAGGTGGACATGACTGAGGCAGACCCAAGAGTAGCGGACCTTGTTACAGCTATCCAAAAAATGACTGGTCAGCTTGCGGCTGGTGAGGCAGTTACCGCTACCGAAGACCTGCGCACGGCAGCTGTCCGTGCGGGCTATAATGCGATGACGGTGGAGCTCGCCGACATGGATGCTAAGGCTCAAGGAATTGACGCTAGGATTCGTGATGTAGAGCAGGTTACTGATGCGGGTCGATGGGCATCGGCTATGGCTGAAGCAACGGACAGGATGAGGGAGTTGAAGATGAAGGTGTTCCTTCAAGTTGACCCTTTGACTGAGGCTGATGCACAGAAAATACTTGACGACGGCGGTAAGCTGTACATGACCAAAGATGGATTAGCGGGTGCATACGTTAAGGCTAACGGATACATGGGTGGCCTTTTCAAAAACCCCAATTCACAGCTCAAAGCAGTAAGCAAGCCACTTCAAACCATTAGGGGGAGAGAGGGAGGTAAGTTCTACGATGCCTTTGCAACCAAGCTAGAAAGTCTTTACATCAGCAATGGGTGGAAACCAGTTGCTAGACTTGACTTCAATGAGGAGTTTGCTCCAGAGGGTTGGAACGACCCGGACTCTCCGCTCAGAGACAAGCCAGACGTTGTGTTCTTCGTGAAGGGAGAAGGCAAAGTCGGTGACGGTATTCGGATGTCGAGGGGTCTTGAGGATGACTACGATAGAGCATACGACTACGCGAAGAGTGTTGCCGATGGTAAGCCACAAGCCCTTGTCCGCGCCCTAGAAGAGAAGGTGGGTAGGGAGTCATACCTCGAAACTCAAGGTGTGACTGAGGAAGAATTGGAGAAGAGAAAGGAGGAGCTTCGTCTTGAAGAAAACCAAAGACAAAAAAGAACCCCGAAGGTTGTAGATGCACTGAAGAGGTATGTTGCTCAAGAAATTACGCAGGAACAGTACATCGAAATTGTAAGAACGGAATCTCCTATCACGCCGTTCAAGGTTGTTCCTGAAATTCCCGCAACTCTGGACATGGGTGCTGTCTTGACCAGCAACAAGACCGAGACGGGAATCATCGGACTCAATAAAGAGATTCCTGACAACTACTACGTTGGTTTGCGCCTAGATATTCCTGCCTATGACTACTTCGATACATGGGTGGTTTCCGTTCACCAAGGTTCAAGAACGGATGAAAGGTCACCACACATGGGAGGAAAGCCCATTGGCTATGCTCAGACTGCGCTTGCGACAAACGTAGAGTTTCATTCCGTTCCTCTGGGTGCTTTGAACATCGCCTTGGAAAAGAACAAGCAGACTATCGCAAGAATGTTTGGTGATTGGAATAACCACAATCCCGAAGAGCTTCGTCAGCGTGCGATAGACATCATGGCCGGAGACCAGTACAACATCTCAGACCACCCCGTAGGAAAGCACGAGGGTTGGGTGCAGGTGGGCATGAACCCCTTCCGTCACAGTTGGTTCTATGACAAGAGGGACGGTAATCCCATTGTGTCTGCATCTGAGGTTATTCAGATTGGTGCCCTTGTCCTCGCTAAGGATGTAGAGAAAGTGCCCGTCACTGACGAGCGATTCAGCATAGTCACCAAAGATGGCGTGCCAATTAAGTTTCAGCACATTCTTCCGGGTCAAGACGGTATGGACACCAAGGTGTCTTTTAGCAACAAGGCACAGAAGTTCGGTCGCATCTCAAACAGATACGCCGTGGAAGACGGTGAGTTTGAAGAGAGTGCTGATGTGGTGCTTCACAATGCTGTGTTTGATGAAGTGCTGAACGAAAGCAGGGTGATTGTCTCCTCCCCAGACCACATGCTCGTTGGCACAGTTTATCTCGACGACGAGGTTCTGGCTGAGGGTGGCGGTGGATTGTACTATCCTGTCCGCACCAAGAACACATGGGCGTTTGGTCAGAAGGGTGATGCTAACGCATTCAAGAATACGGTAAACCAGATGCGAGCCGAGTCCCCTGACGGTAAGGTGCACATTTTACTTGTCAGCGGAACCGACGAAAAGGTGAAGAGCAACATCACCACGATGGAGGCCACACTGAACCTCATGGACAGGCTTGTCGGTGAGAAGATTCTTACACAGAATCAAGTTGACAAGCTCGTCGTTGATTCTTTGAACGACATCATCGACGCTCTCCCAGCTAAGGATGAGGGTAAGTTCGGCGACAAGGTTAAGTTCAAGGGTAAGCGAGCTGACATTCGTGCAGCTGTGGAGGCAAGCCTGCGTAGAACAGACAACACCTCGTTCGAGCTGAGAAGGAAGTACATGGACAAGCTGTTCGCTAACCTTGGGCGCATGTCTGTGATTAAGGAAAACCCTAAGTCTCTTGCCACCATCAAGGAAATGACTGGCGTAGACAGGATGACCAAGGGTCAGGTGGGTAGCACCCTAAAAAGAACCACTATTCTCGCCATGATTGAGGGGTACTTGCAGGGTATCCCACAAGACGTGGTGTACGCAGCCATTGAGGTTGACTCAGACCTTGAGGTTGACATGATGCCGGGCAATGAGGCGTTCCCAGCCGCTGTGGTTATGAGGGATGCTAACGGAAACAAGAAGACACCTAAGATTCACCTGTTTGCAGACAAGCCCCACGTTAACGACGTGATGCTTGACAACGAGACTGGCCTTAGCAGGGCAGACTTCATGGAGGCTAAGCTTGCCGACGGTGAGTACGCCATGAAAGAGGTGAGGAAGGGTGTGTTTGAGAGAAGAAGCGAGGCGAACGAGCGCAAGGCGATTGACGGCAGATGGAAGGGTAGCATGGGCTTGCTTCAGGCGGCCTACGGGCGCGGTAAAACCAGACCCAAAGCTCAAGCCATTGCTGATACAGAGGCTAAGGCTCAGGGTAGTTTCTTGAAGAAGGTGTCTCAGATGATTGATAAGGCATACCCGTCACCAATCATCACCAGAGACAAGCGCAGAAAAAATCCAGTCACTGGACTCGATGAGTCTCAACAGATGGATGCCTTTGCTTACGCCAAGCCTGAAGTCATCAAGACCCTGATGGACATGGGTCTCTCCAAGGAGGGGGCTGATATGCTATTCAAGAAAGCTGTAGCCTATAAGCAGGGGCGTTCTCAAGGGAAGAAAGAGGGTATGCGTGTGGCTATGGCTAACGCAGCTGAGACCCGTAAGATGGGGACGAAGGCCAAGAACTTACAGAAGGCTCTGACCCAACTGAAGGATAAGTCAAAGACATTTAACGAGTTTCTGACCAAGGCTATCGAGCTGATTGATGAGCGCATGAAGGAGGATGCAAAGACTCCGTTTACTCGCTCTCAACTTACCGCAATGGTCAAGGCTATTCGTCAAGCGCACAAGACTAGTGGTAAAAGGGTTGAGGAGCAGGGCATGGAGGCCATGCAAACCTTCATCGACAAAATCTCTGCCATCTTTGACAAGAGGGATTCCAAGGCTGAGATGCAGCGTTACTTGGACGGAATTAAGCATGCTCAAAAGTTGCAGAAGCGGCTCAAGAGAATGGCTAAGCCTAGAGGCCGAAGCGGTGCAGCGAAAAGCGTAGCAACCTACGCCAAGATTGCAAACGGCTTAGCGTCAATCAATCCTGCGCTCCTTCCTCAGAACGAGCTGGAGGGGTTTGTCAGTACGCTGATGTCAACCATCAGCTCAATGTCTAAGACCAAGGCTGTTTTTGACCCAGAGATTGAAGCCTATGTTGGCGTGGCTTTCCCCAAGACTGAAGCCGAGGTTCTGTACAACAAGCTCAGCAACTATCAAGCGATGGAGGAGCTGGGTAGGCAGGCGGTATTCATGGCTCGTGCCCAAGTGCGTGCAGCAAAAAACAACACCACTGTAGAAGAAGAGTATGACAAGCTGGTCAAGAACTACGAGCAAAGCAGACTGTCCTCTAGTCGCAGGGCTATCCTCAAGTTTATTGACGACAACCCAACGATTAAGCATCCTGAAACAGGTGAGGATGTTGTTCTTAATGCAAGCAACCCTGCTCACGTTGACCTGATTACTCAGATTCTGGCTGACCGAGCAGCAACCAAGCAGGAGCTTCAAAAGGATGCAATCATCAACGATGTTTTGCTGCCACGGATTGCAGCCAATATCGAGAAGCTGTTAGAGGACACTCAGATTGCAGACATCCTAGGAATCTACAGTGTGGCAGACCTTGACTTTGATAAGCTCAGAGCAAGGCTTACCAAACTGAAGAGGCATCACATCATCAACCTCGACTACAGGCTCGATGACTACATCGTTAATGACTCGGTGTACGGAATTGGATACATGCACGCGCTGGTTAAGGGTAACCTTGATTACCCATCTCAACTTGAGAAGCTGGTCAAGTCAAAGAACCTTTCTCCAAGGAAATCCTTGATTGGTATCGTGGATACTGTTGATTCGTTTTTGCGAAATACGATTGTCACCGACAGCATAACCTTGGCAAGGCTTAGAATTGCGATTGGTCTGGCACAGCTAACAAATGACTTTACCAAAGCTGACTTCATTCACAGCCAGATGGTGGAGATGATTGAGGGGGAGGTCAAAAGAATTACCGAAGAGGGCGGGAGCGTAACAACGATAAGCGATAGGGCCATCATGCAGCTGTACTCTATGGCAAGACAGATGCCCGAATTTGAAGGTGATAGGTCACAAGCAGAAGCAGCTTGGTATCTGGAGCTTCGTAATTCAATGAGAAGAAGCATTGATTACTATGTAAAGCAAGGAGACATTTATGACCGGAGCGAACTGGATGAGTTTGAGGATGCTTTTAATTACCTGTTCAATACCGCTGGGGAAAGCCTGCCCGATTTGATTCGCAGGGTTGAGGGTGACCGAAGTGATTTGGCTCAGATGGTTGACTTTGTTGCCGATGTCCATCAGTTCATGATGCCGAGCTTTAGGAACTATGTTGAGCGATACCTTGGGAAGGAGCTTGAGCTAGAAGAAAACTACACTGCATTTGAGGTTATCCCAGAAACAAGTTCAAGGGATGTAGATGACATGCTAAGTCTTAGAATGTCGTTAACAGATGCTTTGGCAAGTAGCTCTCTGTCGTCAACAAAAAAGGTTGCTGGCAGTAGCTTTGAAAGAAACCCACGCTCGCTCAAGGGGAACAACAGAATTGGACTTGACTTTCTAAAGGCAAACGAGCGCACCTTGAGAAACAACATCATCTTGAGCAATACAGTTGGCTCGGTTGTGACATCCAACTATGTCCTCAACAGTGCTGAGATGAAAGCCTTTATTCCAAACGATGCGATTCGTAGAGAGCTGGAGAGAAAAATACTTCTGTATGTTCAGCAAGACACAGGAAAAACACCTGCGCTGTTTCAGTCAACATTTAGAGTAAAAGGTATTCCAAGACTGTCTGGGAAGAAGGTCATCAACCCACTAAACGTCGTTCGAAATGCTGTTATTGTCCGAGCTTTCGGAAGCTTTGGGATTCAGACACTCAAGCAGAGCACTGTTCTAATATCTGTATCTGCCCAGACCAAGAATCCAATTCAGGCTATTCCGTACTTGGCAAAGACCGTCATGGAGATGGCGTACTTCACCATCAAGACAGGTCTTAGCAAGGATTCAAAGCTTGCTCTAGATGACGGCAGGTACAAGCTTCTTCAGAACTCACCCGTATTCCAAAGAGACTACGAGGCAGGAAACATCGACCCATACACTGGTAGTATGAACCTTGACCAGACCAAGTTTGAGGAAATTCAAAAAGTTCTTACTGACTTCAGCTTGAAAAACCTAAAGGGAACGGATAAGGTAGCTGCCGTCGCTTCTTGGTTTACTTTCTATGGTGATTTGCTTATCGAAGAAGGCGTGGTGGACAGCTACGATGAAATCAACTGGGACAACGAGGCTGCAAACCCAAATGAGCTGGCATTGAGCTACGCCAACACCATGGTTACCAAAGACCAAGCCGCCTCTACCCCTCGTGAAGCGGCTGACCTTTACATGGATGGTAACACCATTCAGAAGGTGGTTCAAAACATCCTTCTACCATTCTCAAGATTCTCTGTAAACAAAAAGAGAAGCGTCTCGGCAGATGCCCTGAAGATTGCTACAGGTAGTGACCTTGCAAAAAAAGAGGCCAAAAGAGCCATGCTTGGTCACACCGTTGAGTTCACTGCATTTCATACAATCGGTGCTCTAAGCCTTGCCGCTCTCTTTACAGCTCTGTACCGCCTCTTAGATGACGATGACGAAGAGAGGATGCCGCCTGACAACAAGTGGCGAACAATTCTTGCTAGGGTGCTCGTAGACATGAACCCACTTCCCCCTCTTCAAATCGTGGACAACGAGTTTCTAGAGCTGTTAAACAAGTTCCTGTTCTACCCATACGACAAGATGATGGAGGGCGACTTTGACTTGGGTGATGATGATGGCTATGAGAGGTGGAAGAGACTTGGTAAGGCTGTACCTGTCTACTACCAAGGAAAGCCTAAGGATACTGCCCAAGGGATTACACGATTCATGGGGCCGTATGGTGACTATCTAGATGACGCTAGAACCGTTGCAGAAAACATAGCCCTTCCTCCAAACAGAATCGTTTCGAGCAGCGGCACGGAATACTTTGTTAGACCGGAGGACAAGGATGCAATGATGGCTCATTACTACTTGAAGATGCTCCTCATGGGAGGCAATGCCTTTGGGTTCGGAAGCAAGGAGCTGGAGAAGCTGGTAAACGAAATGGACAACCTCCCCCTTGATAGAAAGCTCAGCAACGAAGAACAGCTCGCCGCATACGAGATAGTCGCTGAAGAATACGGGGAAAACTTCGAGGGCATCTTTGGTGAGGAGCGCGTCCAAGAATTGCTAGATGACAAGAGCTCTTTGTTTGACAAGCAAAGAATCATCGCATCAACACGCTCATCACTAAAGTCCATGTTTGCTGAGCAGCACATGAAGCAAACCTACCCAGATGACTATAGGCTCTTCATGAACGAGTCTCGGAAGCTTACAAGAAACTTGAAGAATGCACGAGATTACTACGCATACTTGCGTGGGAAGAGGGAAAACATGGAGCCCGAGACGTTCGGAAGGTTCAAGCTGTTTCTTGATACGTACTTCGGCTTGGTGAAGCCTACGTTCTACGTCGAAGAGCAGTACATAGAATCTATTGAAGAATGAAACTGGAGGTGATAAGGTTTAGCAGCCAGAAGCGGGACACGCTGGGTCTGTTGTTTGATGTGAGCAACGGTACAGAGTTCCGTGAGTTCCTTTGCTTTACACTTGAGGACGAAGACAGGGAAGAGAAGGTCATGCACGAAACCAGAATACCTGCGGGCACATACAAGCTCAGGCTAAAGACTTGGGGTGGGTACCACGACAGGTACACCAAGAGGTTCGGTGAAATGCACAAGGGGATGCTTGAGGTGTTGGACGTTCCGAACTTCAAGCACATCCTGATTCACTGCGGTAACGACGAGGACGATACCAGCGGGTGCCTCCTACTAGGCAACAGCCAGACGGAGAACATAGTGTCCACGGGATTTGTCGGCGGCTCAACCGAGGCTTACAGAAGAGTTTACCCTCCCATTGCAGCAGCACTGGAATGCGAGGAATGTACAATTACATACACTGATTACGATGGCTGAGAAAAAGAAAATCAAAGACACAGGATTGGGAAGGTGGCTTGCTAAAGCTGCACCCAATGTGCTCGACACTGTAGGAGACTTGCTTCCCGATAGTGGGGCACTAGGCATGGTTAAAAACCTGCTGGACAAAGAACC
>VMHT01032260.1_pt1 | contig 29634 bp, 45 predicted proteins | sample 4693611 | NCBI WGS metagenome assembly VMHT01 (sample SAMN12280063, study PRJNA550983) | marine metagenome | isolation source: seawater sampled from same location over 5 years 0.02-0.2 micron viral filtrate | place: USA: collected off the coast of southern California halfway between the port... ... | reverse complement strand
TGAGTTAGCTCCAGCTACTGTGCTAATATTAGAATTAGCTCCAGCTACCGTATTGACATTGGATATACTACCAGCAACAGTATTGACATTACTAATTGATCCAGCAACATTACCAATATCAGTACCATCTGCAGCAACAGTACTAACATTACTAGCTATTCCAGCTACAGTAGTTACATCAGAACTAACACCAGCAACCGAAGTTACATTAGAAGCTATCCCAGCAACAGTTGTTACATTGCTAGATATACCAGCAACAGTATTAATATTTGTTTGGTTACTTGCAGAAACTGTAACTGTTTGCCATGCTGATCCTGTCCAAACTTTTGTAGCATTTGCAGTCGTATCAAAAAATAAGGCTCCTGTAACAAGAGCATCACCATCATTGTCTACAGATGGCTCAGAAGATTTAGCTCCTAAGTATCTATCATCAAAAGAATCATAACTAGCAGCTGCCGAAGTAGCTGAACTTGCACTAGCTGTAGCACTATTTGCACTTGCAGTTGCAGAATTTGCACTAGCAGTTGCGGAATTTGCGGAAGCTGTTGCACTTGAGGCTGCATTTGTTGCACTAGTAGTTGCACTAGCGGCATCAACAAGTAAAGACCATTTAGCAGAATCAGTATTAGTTGTTAATGGTTGTGATCCTGAACTTGTATGAGATGTTAATGCTATAAATATGTTATTTGTACTAGTATCTTTTACAATATCTCTTTGTACATATGATGTAGAAGCTCCCCAGTTACCTTTAAATGTACCTATTTCTTGTGAAAATTCTAATCCATCTCCAGCAGAATTAACTGTTAATAGTTTATTAGCAACTAATTCAGGGAATGTTAAACCAAATGCTGTAGATGTAGCTGAAGATGCTTTTGGACTTAAATTAATTTTTACTTCTGCCTGTTGTAATAATGCAACAATTTTATCTAATTCTGTATTAAGAGTTTCTATAGGAAATGTACCAGAAGTAGGAAAATCAGTAGTTCTTTCTAAAGATAAATTTCTTTGTATAGTATATTTATCGCCAGATGTAGCACCTGATCCTAGTGTAATGCTGCCACCTCCAGATTCTCCAGCACCAGAAACAGAGTATTGAGATACTGTAGATGGGTTAGAAGCTAAAGATAATGTAGCATCTACACCACCAGCATTAGTATGTACTACTAATAAATCTGCATCTGAAAAAAATTCAAATGGCACAGTAAACTGTGTTTGTGAACTAGTAGCAGTATATTGTATTCTGGCACTAGTATTTGATATAGTTATACTCATCTTAAGGCCTTTTTCTCAATCTCATCAAATAATGAATCCAAAAACCATACATTTTGAAATGGTAAAAGTCTACGCACATTTCTTGCTGTGTGATGGTTGTATTTACCAGTACCCCATGTCCAAGCAATATCTCCTATATTTGCAAGTTGACTAGCACTTGGCCCAAGTACATCAGGTACAGGATTATTAAATAAATCTCTATATGTTCCATATGGTTTTTTTGCTCCAAGCAAAGGTCTAAGTCCTATTTCATTATTAGTTAATCTTTCTAATGCATTGTTTACATCAGAAAATATACCACCTAATCCTGATCTATCAAATGCATCTACTAATTTTTGCCCTAATGGTTTTTTAGCATAGCTTCTATTAAATGCTTTTTGTCTAAATGCATCAACTGCTGCACCACTAGCTAATAGAAGTAATGCACCATTTAGGAAGTTTATATCTCTTTCTTGCAATCCTACCATCAACATTCTTTGTGTTGCTGCTAAACCAAACTTTTTAAATTGTAATAATACTCCACCTAATTCTGTGTTTGCCCATAAAGGCACATCACCTTTAGATGGTGTAACAATATCTATTCTAGCTTGTTTACCTATTGCTGAATGATATACTTCTGCTGCTTTTATTGCTTCAGGTGTTTGATCCCATGATTCACTATTTGCTACTCTCATTACTTTATATTGATCGTCAATACTTTTCCAAGAGTTAGCATTTTTACCATATCCATGTTTTTGATATTGTTTATATATTTCTTTTGCTACATTATCATCTATACCTAGTTTTCTAAGTCTAGCTAAATTTACTTTAGTAATTTTACCACCAGTAACTAATGCTTCTATTGATTCTAATGTTCTAGCGCCATTAAACATACCAGCCATAGTTTTTACTGCTGTATTCCAAGGATTAGATAAATTTAAAAATGTAAAGTATAAATTACCTACTGTACTCATACCTTGCTCAAATTTATTAAATACGCCAAAAGCATCATCTATACCGTACATAGACATAGCTCTTTGACTTGTTGCCATATCAAGAGCTTCTCCACCTAGCTGTGTAGTATTTTTACTCATTCTAATTGTTTCTTTTGCATATCCATTTGTCATAACTTCTAATGACATTTTAAATGTTTTGGTAACACCATTAATCATAACTAATCTTGCTGTATCAACTGTTTGAGCTATACCAGTAAGCATAGTCATAGAATTATATAATTTACCTATTCTAATACCTCTACTTAATGTTCTATTTGGATCTTGTGGTAAACCATAAGTACCTCTTACTAATGCTATTGAAGCATCAAGATCATCTAATATTTCATCTCTTTCTTTAATTAATTTTTTTCTTTGTGATGCAGATGTTGCAGCTTCTATAGCTTCATCATATTCATCAGCTATTTGTTTCATACCTACTATATTACCTTTTTGGTAATTAGAGCCAAAACCCATAGGATCACCAAATACTTTTGTTATTTCAATATCAGGTATAGTTTGATTGTAATATAATCTTTGTAATATATTTATATCTTTTTCTATAAAACCAGCATCAGCTAATATTCTATAGTCTACATTTAAATTTCTACTTTTAAATCTTGAAGATACTCTATCTACTTTATTCATTAATTGTAGTTCTAGTATTTCTCTATCAGCAGCTTTCATATTGCTGTGTTTAGATAATAATTGTAATTTTTTACTTATATTTTCAAATTCAATAAAAGGTTGATACTGTTTAAAACTTTCTACTATGTCATCTATTTCATCTTGTCTAATAGCTGGATTTTTTGCTCTAAGAGCTTTTGCTAAAATTAATTTAAATTCATCAAAGTTTGCAGTAATTCTATCTTTTTTAAATACTATGTTTGTATAATTATTTTTTTTTAATGATCCATGTGTATTTACATATTCTAACTTAGATTCTAATTTTTCTAATTTAGTTTGTAAATCTACTTTTCTTTTATTGTTTTTAGTTCTGCCTATAAAAAATTTAAGAGCATCTATTTGATGTTCTATGTATCTTTGTACTATTTTAAGCTCATCATATTCACCACCAATAGATTTATAAAATTGATCTAATCCTTTTGATGCTTCTATAACTTCATCATCAACATCTAATTTGCCAAATCTATAATCCCATATTGCTTCTCTAAATTGTTTAGGAGACATAACTTGTTGATTGTTTGTAAATTTAGTATCAAAGTTTCTTTCAACAAAGTTTTGTTTATTTGCACCATTTCTTTGTAAATATTTTGCATATGCAGCTTCTATTCTTTTTGTTGCTGCTAAAACAGTCGGAGTATATCTTTTGTATATATTTCTTTCTATGCTACCAGCAGTAACTTTACCAGTACCAGCAAAATTTTTAATTTGATATAGAGGGCCTTCTAAAACATTTTCTATAAATTCTTGAGCATTACTTGATCCATTTTTTAAAACTCTAAACAAAGGATTAAATGGGCCATTTTCTCCAAATATACCCATACCAGTAGGTTGTATTTTATTTTCTGTTCTTAATGCATCTTCTGTTGGTACTTTAGTTCCTTGTGGACTTGCAGCTCCTACAGTATTTTTATTAAATATAACATCATCTGCTTCATCTAATGCATCTGCAAGATCATCAAATTTTTTACCTGTACTTCTAGGAACAGCTGGAAACATAGCTGGTATTATAAAACCACCAGCAGTAATTAATGATGTTTCTGTCATTGATCTTTCATCAGTAAACATTCTTTTAGATAATTCTTCTGCTCCTACTATACCACCAAATGCTGTACCTCTTTTTAGTCTGCTTCCAGTAACTAAAAATTTACCAGCTTTAGTAAAAGGTAATATTGTAGAAGGATCAGTAAGACCCCCTAATATTCTACCAATAACATATGAAGGACTACCTTGTATTTTTTTTTGTTTTTCTTTAAATCTTTTAATTAAATCTGATGTATGTTTTGCATTATTACTATGCATAAAATTACCAATATAAGATTGTAATTCAGTTCCTACTATTTGTGGATCAGCAAATATATTATATTCAGGTTGATATTCAAAAGCAGCATCTTCATTACTAAGTACTCTTGCAGCATATAATGTACCAAGTGCTAATAAATTTTCATCTATAAAACCATATCCTAAATTTTGTGCAGTATTTTTTATATTTGCAAAAAACGGAGTATCATCAACTGGCCCTATTTCTCTTTCAGTAAGAAATGATCTACCTCTACCTATTGTTACTTCAGGCATTAATCGTATTTAATTGAATTAGTATATTGACCTTGTGTCCAAGCCATAAGTAGTTTAGCTCGTCTTTCGTTTCTATAAAAGATTCCTTTCATATCATCTTCTATTCCAGCCAATCCATCATTATAAAGTTCACCTAACATAGTAACTGGTCTTGTTGCATATCTTGGATCGTCTCGTCTTATAGCAGTACCATCTTCAGTATAAGCTCCAAATTTGCCTAAATATTTTTCATCACCTGTTTTAATATAATTAGCAGCAGCTTGTATAAATGAATCACCAATTAATCCTTGATATTGCATAGAAACAACTGCCATAAATAAATATGAATCTTTTACTCCAGTTATATCTACTCCAGCATTTTTAAATTTTTGTGTTGCTATTTGTTTTGCTTCATTAATTTTTATATTAAATACATCTACTGCATCTTTTTCAGTTATTGTTTCTTCTTGAGATATTAATTTTTCAATACTATATCCTTTATCTTTTAGTGCATTTATTACAGTTTCATTTTTTAATGACAAACCCATACCTATAGTCCAATCACCATTACCAGCTATAGTTTCATAGGCATTAGGTTTAAAAATCATATTTTCTTCTTCATCAAAAATATAATTATATAAGCTATCAGTATTTTTAACTCCCAATGCTTTATTAGATGTTTCTTGTTCGTTAATTCTTAATTGTATTTTAGAAGATTGGTCTTTCCAATTATCATGGTTGTATTCAAAAAATGGTAATGCATCTGCAATACTTTCTGCAACATCTTTACCAAACATAGTTATATCATTACCAAACTTAAACATATTATAATTTATAAATTCAGCTAATTCTTTTCTTGTTTCTCCCATACCTCTTTGTTCATATCCTTTTATTCTTTCTTCATATCCATCTGCCCATTCATCTATGTATGCTTGTTCTCTTAAATTATCAGGACTTGATTCTAAGTAATCTGGTTTTGCTTCTCCAAAAATTACAGGAGCATAAGATGTATCACTATAAGGATTATCAATACTATAATATAATCCACTACCATCAAAATCTGCTTTTATATGATATGATGGTTGTGTAGTACTTGATCTTTCATCATATACAAATCTAATTTGTTTGTTATCAATCATATCAAATAAATTATTACTTTGTAAAAAATCATCAGATATACCAAGTTCATTTCTTTGCATATCACTCATACCCATAATTCTTTTTTGTATATTTTTTACCATATCAGTTTTTATTTCATCTTCTGTGAGATAATCACTATACTCTTGAAATATTGGATATTTAACTAAGTCTACCATATTATTCGAATCCGTATCCTGTATTAGAAAGATCAGACATAACATAACCAATAATATCATTTATATCCTGTGTTATTTTAAAATTACTTCTTTGTTTAATTTGATCAGTAGTTATTAAATTAGTTTTATAATAATTAACTAAATAGTCTGGTAATACTTCCATCATTTTTTCTACACCTAATTGTAAATTTAAATCAGTTACTTCTGCACTATTTACTTTAAACCAACGAAGTAATGGAAAATCTATTAATGGCTCAACTGTATCACTAGGAGCTAAAGGTGCTATTGTTGTTCCAAAATTATTACCAAATATACCTAATGTATTTTTTTCTAAATAATCTGTCATTAAACCTTCTAATAACTGTTCATCTATGTCAGCTAATCTTGTGTCAAAAGCATTAATTATTTTATCTGATTCATCGTTTTGCCAAGCATTTCTTAACTCCCACCAGTTTTTTACATAGTCATTTGTTGAAATAAATCTTTGATCTCTATTAGCTGTTCTATCAAAATAATTTTTATAATCTGCATAGAACTGTCCTAATAACATTTGATTTTCTGCTGATACACCATCAATTTGTAATGGTAATGGTGTTGGTGTATTTTGTAAAACATTAAACATTCCAGCTACTTGTACAAGTGTATCAATATTAGAATCTAAATTTAAATTCAATCCAGCTCCACCTTCTCCTACATTTTCATTTATAAAATCAACAAGTGGTTGTGGAACTATACCCATATTAACACTATAATTTACCATAGCATCAAAATCTTCACTACCTGTGCCATTAGCAAAGTTATATTCAAAAGTTAAATCATCTGGCTCTTTACCTGTTAAAGTATAAACATGTTGATTTATAATTCCTGTTTTTATTTCTTTTTTAGTTACACCAGTAATACCTCTTGCTGACATTTCAGCAAATGCTCTATTTACAACTGTATTCCAAGTTTTATTAAATTTACCAAATTCTAAAGTTTCTCCATTGTATATTATTGAATCAGTTGTATCTTCTTCAGCATAAAGAAATGCAGCATATTTTCCAATAATATTACTTTTTGTATTAGCAGCTAAAACTTTTGTTCTATCTTCTGGTGTTGCATTTAATGCATTTAAATTTTTAATTAATGTTGATTCATCATATGATGTATAAGAAGAACTAGCTGCATCTGTTAAAATATTTATATTTTTATTGTAATTAGTTTGTGCTTGATTTTTTACTTTATTTTGTTCTATGTCATAAGATTTTTTAAGTGTGTTTACATATTCTTGAGCATTATTTCTTAAATCTTCTCTTTCACTATTTGTAGTATCTAATAGTGTAGTGTATCCATCTAATCCATCAGTATCAGGATTATCTATATATTTATTTAAACTTCTATTTATTGTTGCCATTGCAATATCTACATTTGTAGCCTCATCTTCTACACCACTTGGTTGATATATTTCATTATCATCATTTAGGTCTACTTGTAATATTGCTTCTTGATCCATTAATGCAGCATTTTCTAATATAGCTCTATGTTTAGAATTTAATCTTGCTCCTTCAAATTTAAGTTGTTTATCTCTTTTCCATACTTCAGGTAAAGGTAATCCAGCTTTATATTGTGGATCAAGACTATTATATAAATTTTCATAAGATACAGATTTTTCTGTAAGTTCTGCTAAATGACTATCAATAAATGTTTGATCCCAATCTTTGTAATCAGTGCCTTCCATAATTCTAGAAGTATTAGATAACCATACATCACTATCATCACTTAAAACTTTAATAGCATCTTGTTGTTGTATATTGTAATGTCTATTTATTATTTGTTGACCTTCTCTGGCAGCCATCATACCTGAATATTGTTTTGCCCAACCTTTGTATTTTGTAGGTACAGCTTCTACTAATGCTTCAATATATGGAGTAACACTTTCATTAAATCCATTAGGATCAATTCTTTTTGCCATAGCAAATTCATTTATTGCTTTATAAGTATCAATACTAAATTGTGCTTTCCATTTTTCTTCTTCTATTGTTGCTACTCTTTTTGCTTGTAAGTCTAAAGTTTCACCAAGTGTGTTAGCTGCAGTTGCTACCCAATCACCACCATATGCTGGTACTACACCCATTCTATTAGCCATAGAGCTAGGAGTTACTGATGTTTGTTTTTTACCTGTTGTTAATGCCATTATCCTATATATTTGCTAAAATCTATGTTTGGTTGTTTGTTTCCATCTTTGTTGTATTTATACAACGCCATGCCATTTGTTAATCCTATAGCAACAGAAGTATAGCCACCAAATACTAAATCTTTTTCTTTCATAGTATTTTCAAATAACATGCTTGTAAATTTATTATCTACTGCATTACCCATTAATCTAATAGTAGCTACATCTTTATTCATTTTATTTTCTACTTGTTTATTAATATTTAAAAAACTCATACCATCATCATAATATCCAGCAGTAGATTGAAATGCTTTGTTTTGTGCTAATTCTGCTAAAGCAACATCTCGTCTATCATTTTCTGCTTCTATTGCTTTAAGTCTTGCTAATCTTTTTTCTGTTTCTATTCTATAATTTTCTCTTGCTAAAGCTCCTCTTTGAGCTTGTATATCTGCTATTGTTCCTACTGTTTTTACTCCAGTAGCTGCAAGAAAATATGTAGAACTATCTATATTTTTTGTTGCTTCAAATAATGTACCTATTTCAGAACTCATGCGAACTGTATCTCCATAGCTATTCCTAATACTTTTAATGGTAAAGGATCGTTTTGTGAAATAGTAATTGTTGGACTTTTACTATATCCTAAAAAATTAAACTCTTTTTTATCTGTTACTGCTGATAAATCAGTACCAGCTGTAAAGTTTACTTGCTGTATTACTAATTCTTTTGCTGACAAATCTTGTGCTTTCATAGTTATATCTAAACCACCAGATATATCTATAATGGCTTTATTAACTCTTTTTGGCTGACCAGTCAAAGGCCCACTGTCTATTTCTTTATCTATTGGCATAGTTTCTAATATAGGTGTAAAATTAAATCCTACACGAACACCAGTAGGAAAAGGTGCTGATGTAAGTGTAATTCTACTATTAGAATCTACTGTAAATTCACCTAATGATCCATTACCAAATACTGCAAATACTTTTTCTGTATTGTCATAGATAGCATTTACTGTATGCATGAATCCATCTACTATTGTAATAGCAGCATTATTAGATGGTGATGCTGCAAGATTTTTATTTAATTGTAAATCAAATCCAGAAGCAGTTTGTGTAACAGCTGTTATTGTATATTCTGTTGCATTTCCAGCTATAGTAAAAGTTTCTTGTATTGCTGGTGCAGTAGTAAAACCATCTGTTGATAAAGTGTTACCAGATTGTGAGCCACCATTTACTAAAGGTGTTCCTTTTTGAAATACAGTAGTTGTACTAGAGCAATCTAATGTAATACTATCATCATTAGAAAATTTTTCTAATAAATATTTTGTACCACTTGGCATAACTCTTTTTACTACTACAAATAATTTATCATTTAATGCTGTAATACTATGAAATTTATCTCCATCTTGTGTTTCCCACATTGTCCAACCAGCAATTTTTTCATCTCTAATACTATGAAAGACTGCTATTTTACCATCATGTGTTGTGCCACTATTTAAAAAAAAAGCAAATTGTTCTGGTTTTATTTCATTACCTGTAATCATAGATAATTGTTTTGGTACATCTATAAGATGAGATGCTAAAACAGATACACTAGTTGATCTATATGCTTGTTCTACATCTGAAAATACATATTCTCTAATAGCTTTACCATTCTTTTGACTAAACAAAGAAGCTCCATCAAAAGGTATAGGACTTGATCTGTTACAGCCATAAGGTGTTTGTCTTAAAAAAGTTATATTACTAGGAGTGATAGCAGCTGATTGAGAAGATACAGGAACAAAGAACTCACCACTATCTGTAAATATTTGTAAGTTTCTAGATGATACTAGATGCCTTACTTCATTTACTTTATCACCAGCAATAGCTACATTTATACCTTCATCTGCTAAACCAGTTCCTAAATCAAAATTAAAATATCCTCCAATATGACTACCTATTACTGCTGATGGTTTGTCTCTTACACCAGCAAACCAAAGTCTATTATCATGAAATGATACAGCTTGTGGAAATCCTCTTACACTAGATATTAGTTGTTCTGCAAAATCTGCTTCTGCACTTGTACTAGCAAGTGTTTCTAGTATTGTTATTGTAACTTGTGTTGCACTTGTAAATCCGGTAATCTTAACTTGCTTACCAGCTATTGTAAGATATGTTCCATTATGACCTGATACAAAAGTATCAGCACTAGCAGTTAAAGTTATTCCAGTACCACTTGTTGCTGCTGGTGTTACTGTTATTGCACTATCTGCATATTTAAAAAATGGTTGTGTAGTTTTATTTATACCACCTACTGTTACTGTATCATCTTCTTCAAATGCAAATGCAGTTACAGTAAATGTACTAGATGAAGTTCTTTTAATAACTCTTGGCTCATTATCTCTGTTTGTAATAAAAACTGTATCACCAAATTGAGCAAAATTAAGTTCAAATAGCTGTGCAAGTGTCCAATTACAATTACTTGTAATATTACTTTGTATTGCTGTGCCACTAGAATTATAAATATCTAGTCTATTATTAGATAAAACAAATAAAGCTATTTCATCATTAGAAAATATAAATGGAATTATTCTACACTCTGCTGGTAAAGTAGCCATAAATTGTGTAGCAGGTCTACGCATTACTCCACCTTCATCAAGAAGATACCAGTTTCTTACTTGTTTACCACCTTCAAAATATGCTTTAGCATCTGTTCTTGCATTAAGAAGATTATTAATTTCTCCTGACGAAAAATTCGTATATACCTGTCTTACTTTTCTTGGCATTATGACTGAACAAGTCCACTACGACTGCTTCTCCTATCAGTAATAAATCTTTCAGTAGACAGTCTTTTCGTTGTAGTTTCCTGTGAATCAGTATTCTTAGCTATAAGTATTTGTCTTTCAGAAAGCTGGTCAAACTCTCTAACCATAGCTGCATCTCTTGCAATACTACCAGCAAAGATACTAGCTAGTTTATATTCTATAGCTAAACGAAAATGAGGTGGGAAATGATCCTCGTTTTGTCTAAAAATATAATCCATTATTACTGTACTATTTTGACCAAAACCATTTAAATAAACTTTATCTTCATATCTTTGATATTGTAGTAATGCATCATTACAAGTAATTGCTATAATTTTTAAACATTGTGGATTAGCTGGTATTTGATATGCATATTCATATCTACCAGTAGGTGCATCAGCTAGTAATGATAATTGTTTTTGTCCTGTAGCAAATCTCCAGTTTGATCTTACTAGAGTAGATTCTACTATTTCTTCGTATATTGTATTTGTTGTTAATGCTTCTGTTGTGCCATCTGTAAATGATGCAATAGGATTTGCACCTATCATTATTAATGCTCTTGAAGCTATATCTACTTTTGTTACTGCCATTGTTTATGTCTAGTGGGGGTATAAACCCCCACCATAGTTAGTAATTATGAAAGTAAAGCAGTTCTAACTTGAGTAGCGCTTGCTGTAGTTACGATTACCATATCTACTACACCATTCGAGCCACCACTGTTTACTATGATTACATCTCCAGCTGTTAATTCAGTTGTAGATAGTAAAAAGTACTCATTGTCGTCTATTGTACCTATTGCGTCGCCATCAGCGTAGTACCACATGCTGTTGGTATCTCCCATTTGAGAGATTTTTTTAATAGGGTTTGCTAAAGCGTATGCCATATCTATCTCCTATTCCGCACACTTCTGTACTCTGATACCGTTATCGTCAATCAGTATTGATCCCATACTTAAGTATGAAGTCATTAAGTGAGAAACTTTTTCAGGTATATAGTTTACTTCAGTTCTAACTTCTGATCCAACACCTAGACCCATTGATGACTTGTGCCAACAAACTGTGTGTCTATCAGTTGATCCTGATGTATCTAGACCTGAGAAAACGAATGTTAAGAAACCTAAGAATCTCTTAGCTGTGTAGTTCATACCAGCATAAGGTAATTCTGAGTTTCCTAAGTACTCACTTCTTGTCCATTGATCATCAGCTAATAAGTCAGACCATTGTTTTGGACCGATTGCCCAATATCTTTGGTTGTCATCTGGCACAGAATTTGTACCGAATAACGCTTGCATATCTTTAAACTTATCGACATTCATGTCAGTAGCTAAAGATGTAGTACCATTTGCACCAGCATTGTTTGCAACAGTAGTTGCAGATGCCATTGCATCAGTAATGATACTGTCAGTCTTACGACCAAGAGCATAAGCTGCATTATTTGCAATTACGCTTCTTTCGTCGATATTGGTTTTCAGTTCGTCTAGTTTGTCTACGTAATCAGACGCATAGAAATCTGATAGAGTTGCAGTAACATTTGAGTGTGAAATGTTCATAGCAACAATCTCAGCGTGTCTTGCTTTTGTAGTAGCTTCACCTGTTCCAACTTTTTGGAATTTTACAGATTCACCACTAACACCGTTTACAGTACGCACTAGGTCTTTGAACTTACTACCCATTCTTTGGTATGCCATATGTACTTCAGCCTCAAACTGAGTAATAAAAGCATTAGTAATTTGAGCAGACATTTAAACCTCCGTGTTTGCTTATTTGTTACCTAGATTGTCACAGAGGAGTTTGATTTGTTGTCTTTACAGGCAAATCTAGGGCCTTAGTGGTCTATTCAGACCTTACTGACATATTTTTTACTTATTTTCAATTCACAAATATCAACAACATTTTCTCTTGGAATAACACAAGTATCACCAATGTCTGTTTCATTGTATGACATATATAAAATAATTACATCTGAATTATCAACTAATAAAAAACCATCAGTATAATTAATAGCTGGTTTATACTTTTTGGCAGCTTCAGGATCGAGCCACTCAGAATGTGACTCTGCATCTCTCCACTTAACCCTGAGCCTCTTTCTTACTTCCATAGTATTTTTCATATAATGTTGATACTTTATCTATGTAAGCTGGGTCTTTGTCTAGCCAATATCGTTTATCTTTCATCATAGATCGTAAATCAGATAAACTTGGAGCAGCTTCTATAGCAGTTTCTGTAGTTGGTATTGGAGCATCTTTATTAAGTTTCATTATTTCTTCAATTAACTTTACTCCATTTGCACTGCTAGCAATCTTTGACATAGTTTCATATGCATCAGTAGATAAGTTTTTCTTTGACCATAGTTCAGCAGCTTCTATTCTAGCTGTAGCATTATCACCTAAAGATTTTTTTTCTTCTTCTACACTTGGTAATGCACTTACTTCATTATTTACAAATGCGTTAATACCTTCATTAAATTGTTCCTGAGTAAGCCCATTATCTTTGGCTGTTTTCTGCCACCATTGTAGTAAAGGCATATCAGCATTGATATCGACATCAACTCCCTCTTCCAATTCAGGTTTGGCAATTTCGTAGTTTTCAGGTACTTTAGCTCTTTTTTCTTTTTCAATATCTTCTCGTACTTGTTTGGATAATTCATCTGTTCTTGCTCCCAATTTTTTTTCTAATGAATTGTAACTTGATGAAAGTTCTTCAACATTAATTTCATTTAAATCTTTATTCCAAAATTTATCAGGAACATATTCAGGTTTTTCTACTGTTTTAGTTTCTTGATTTTCTGTAGATTGTGTTACTTCTTCAACCATTCTTTACCTCGTCTAATTCTATTTTTAATTTGTTGTAGCATATATCTTTGCCCTTCCAAATGCCATAGCACTCTACTATCTGCAGTTGGATTTATAGTTATATTCATAACAATACTATCGAAATAATCCAATATTTTTTTACCATCTGGATCAGAAAATACTGCAGCAAATATTCTATCTATTTCCTGTGTTTCGGACTTACTGTCCTTCTGGCGATTGACTAGGGATTCCCAACTCATTAGCAGCCATATTAGACTGTTGAGCCATATTTTGCAACTGGTTAATTAACTCTTGCTGCTCTTGAGGATCACGGATTAATTTTTCTGGCAATCCTAATTTATCTGCAATATATCTAGCTACCTCATCTTGTTTAACTATCATATTAAGTATTTGTGGGCCAAATGTTTGTGCCAGTATAGAATTAAAATTATTTACTACTGCAATATCTTGTTGATGTTGAGCTTGAGACAATGGAGATGTAGATATAATTTTTACTTCTCTACCATTTACTTGAGGTATATCTATTCTACCTTGTTTAGATAATATTCTAATTACTCTACGAAGTAATGGTGTTATAAATTCTGCTTGTAATCTACCAAATGATGATCCTATTTGTCTTGATAGATCAGCCATTCTTTCTGCAACTTCTGTAGCAGACATTGGTGTTCCTTCAGGTCTACCAAGTGTTTCCATATATAATGCTTTTTTAATATTTTGACGCATATCACCAAGTATAAGTTGTGCTACATCAAATCTACCAGCTCCAGCTAAAGGTGTAAGACCTCTACTGTTTGGTGCTACAGGAATTAAACTTCCCGGTACTAAATTTATATTATCAGGATTTACTACTCCATCATCTTCATAAGTATAAATACCACTAATATTCATTTGTGCATTTTGTAATATTAATTCTACTGTAAGGTTAGTAGTTTTAATAGCAGCCATACTATTAAATACTGGGCCACGACCATAAACTTCACCTGATCCTTTGTTCCATCTAAATACAATGTAAGGATTACTACCATTGCCTTTTAATTCTTTTTCAAAAATTATTTCTTCTTCATTCATACAAGCAACACAGTATTTATATTTTTCTTCATTTTCATTTTCATATATTCTGTAAACACCTTCTACTATGTTTGCTTTTTTACCATCAAACTTTTCTATTGCTTCTAGCATTTTTTCTGACATCTCAGCATTTGGATAAGCAATCATAAGTTGATTATAAGGTATTTGTCTTTTTCTAAATACAGTATCTACTTTATTATCTGGCCCATTATTTAACATTACTTTTGGTAAAGGTATTGCTGTAAACTTAATAGGATTTAAAGCATCTCCTTCTTCTATAAGCATAACTCCTGTACCAATAGCACAATCCATAAATGCTTCATGAACTTCTTGGTTAAAGTTTGATCCAGCTAATATTTCAAATACATATTTTGTTATTTCATCTAATGATTCATTTACAGATGGTTTTTGTTCATCAGGTATTTCTGATCCAGCTTCTAAGTTTGCCCATCTTCCATATGTAGGAACAAGACCAGCTTGTAATCTACTAGCAAATTCTTGTATACCTACTACTGCAGTTTCATCAAATATTTTATCTGTTCTTCTTTGACCAACAGTTTCTTCATAAAAAGATTCTCTTTGTGGCATAGTGTATTCATATGCTTCTTCATATTTATCTTTCCAATGATCATGTATTCCTTCTGCATCAGAATACTTTTTCATAAACATTTTAAATTTATTTTCAGGATCAAATCCTATATTGCTTTCTGGTACTGGTGTATAAACCATTATAATTCTCCTGATATTGTTTGTTTTACTCCACTAAAAAATGTTCTATTACCTTTTAATGCTTCGTTTCTTCTTGTTAATGCAGCCATTCTTTTAGCATATGCTTCTGCAGTTTCTCCTTCTTCCATAACTGCTTGTTGTTCTGAAGCTGTTTGATCTGCTACTGTTTTGTTTTGACTTGAAGTTGTTCTATTAGATGCAGCCATTGAAGTAGAACTAGCCATATTTCTCATAAAACTATCAACATAGTTACCATAAGTCTTTTTTCTAACTTCATTAAAAGCTGTTGCTGCTAATGGTACACCTACTATTGCTCCAGCTCCTAATACTGCCATTTGTATATTTTGTTGTCTTTTAAACATTGGCTCTGATATTCTTGTACCTGTAAGTATTCCTGTAGGATCACCACTACCCATTGCACTACCAGATGATCCATATTTCATTTCCATACTTTCTGAAGTTCCTCTTACTGATCTACTAATACTTGGATCACCAGCTTTATATAATTTTTCTCCTTCTTCTTTACTTATTCTTACAAACTCTCCACCAACTTGTCTAAAATAACTTCCAGCTTTTGCTTTATCTTGACTGATTAGAAAATCATCAGCAGCTTTACTAGCTTCTCTTCCATAAAAATCTTGATCTTTTCCAGTCAAATTATTAGCTTTACCACCTAATCCTAAACCAAGAGTATCAGATACATATTGTTTACCTTGATTTACTGTTGATTGATTATTGTTATTATTGTTATTACTACTTCCACTACTAGAATTAGACGAAGTTGATCGTTTGCCACCCATTAATTTTCCTCACCTTCATAAAAAAATCCTTTACCACCAGCTCTTGAAAAGAGTGATCTCATTCCAACCATTCCTTTTGCTTTTCTTCTCTTTAATTTTTTGTCTGCTGCTTCTTTTTTTTCTTTTTCTTCTAGTTCTTCTTGCCTTCTTCTTTCAATATCTTCTCTCATTGCTTTTTTAGCAGGAGTTTCTTCATATTTTGGCTTTCTAAATCTACCCATATTAAATGTCTATTTCACAATATCCATCTTTTTTCAACGCACAATATAGCTGATAGGGTGTAAATACCCAAAATCTGCTCATTCCTATTAATCTTTGTACATAACTTACACATGAATGTTCTTTTATCCAACTACCCATTAATACTGGAAACTTAGGTATACTTTTTTTTACAGGAACTTTAAATATATGACCTTTCTTTTGTTTTATCATTCTAAATATAGCATCTACCTTTGTTTCTTCTATAATTTCAATTAATAACTGACTAAATAAAGTTTCTACTATTATCCATACTTTTTTTTCAGGATCATATCCCATTACACCACAATGTTTAAAACCTTTCTTAAAAAATCTATGTGTATTATGGTAATCTTCGTTTTGATAAAAGAATACTAACCATTCATTCTGTTTCGCCATACATCTCTTTTTTTATTATTACCAAATATATTCCACCCTCTAGTTTTAACTACTGTTGGTTTTTTTGCTTTACCAGATATTAACTGTTTACCTTCTCCAGCTCCTAACATTAGATATTGTAAAGCATCATGAACATGAGAATATCTATTCTTCATTGGTTTTTCATCATATCTATCACCTGATGTTTGTAATCTTCTATAAAAATAACCACCATTAAAACCTTTTTTTAAATTTATACATCTATGATCTAATACAAATCCTGATTGACCTTCTATTAATCTACCAAGTGTAGTTTCAACTGATTCTATTCTAAGAGCTACATCATTACTATGTGTAGGTTTACCCATTAATCCATTTTGTCTTAGTATTTGAAATGGTGTTGTTTCATCTGTTTGAGCTCTAAAGTCACCAGCTGGATCACCATATATTTCTATATCTAAGTTTCTATAATTCTTTGCTATTTCATGCTTTAGAAGTTCACTAAACCTAGCTATACCCATATCAAAACAAACTAACTCCTGTAATATTAACCATTTACCATTAGGTAGCTTTTGACCAAAGACTGCAGCTGGTGTTAATCCAAAATCTATTCCAATAAATACAGTCATTGGGCCAGCTTCTAAATCTTCTTTTGATAAATGTGCTTCTTGATTCCAACTAGGATATACTGGCTTACCATCTTCTAGTGATCCTAGTTTATTCATTACATAAACATCTATCCAACCTTTTGTTTTACCTTTTATAATATTATCATAATATTTAGGTGTAAGATTATTTTTGTTTTCACATGAAATATTTTGATCATATCCTTCTAAAGTTCCGTCTTTATTCTTTTTTTCTAGCATAGCTGATGGTTGAGTATGAAAACTCCAGTTATCAGGTTTAACTAGCATTAATGCTTCATCTCTTGATAAATGATCTGGTACTGGCACATCTCCAGCCATAATAGGCCACCAATGATCTTCTTCTGGTGCGTTTGTATCTGCAATAACTCCATACCATGAAGCACCACCATCTCTCATACTAGGAAATCTACCTACCCTCATAGTACAAGCATCTATAATTGATTTTGGCAGCTCTCTTGCTTCGTTTACCCATACTCCTGTAAGCTCTAATGATAATAATTTTTTAACATCTTCAGGTCTATCTAATGCTAGGAAGATAACTTCTAAATCTAATTCACCTACTGTTATTCTATGTGTGTAAGGTACACTCCATTGAAATGTTCCCCATTCATTTTCAGGAAACCAATCTAACCATGTTTTAATAGTAGTCGTTTTAAGCTGCGGATTAGTGTTCCTAATAACGGCCCAACGGGATTTTCTTTTTCCTTGGGCGTTTTTTTTCTGTAAGAGACTTCTTCTAAGTATCTCAATACAACAAGCGACAGACTTGCCACTACCTACTGGCCCTCTTAATCCTCTAAAAAAATCATTTCCCTTCAGAAATGTTTTTAAGATATTCCCATCTGCTTTGTAATTGAGTTGCGCCATCTATTCTATTTTGTTTAAATGTTCTACTAGCAATTTTTCTCTGATTTTTGGGCCAAGACTTTCTATCACCTTGTCGCATTCCTTGTCCGTTATTAAACTTTCTGGAAGGAATTTTAGATGTACCATACGTACTATCTTTCTCAGTCTTTGCCTCTCTTGATAACTTATGTTGAACAGTTGCCTGTTCTCCAGATTCACTACCTTGTCTGGATCGTCTATACTCATACAAAAACTCCTTAAATAAGTTCCAATCAAGATATACCATTGGATTAGAAAAGTCTTTCTTTAATATTAAAAGATCAGCTGATCCTTTCCATTTATCTAATTGAGTAAAACCTTCCCCACTTTTACGAGCTTTTACTTCTATATTTGTTCCACCAAATAAATCAGAAACTTGCACATCATGAGGAAAGTCTTGTATAGCTCCTGAAAGTGGTTGTCGTCTAGCTTTAAAACCTTCAGCTTGAAACAGTTTTACTATTTCGTTTTCTACTCTTGTACCTTTTCTTTTAGCTTTACTTGACAACTAATAACTCATCATGCCTTTTTTCTTAGGCATCTTTTTCTTTTTAGGTGTAGCAGCTTTTTTCATCTTAGATGCTTTAGCTGGTTTACCTTTTTTTGGCATACTATGTTTCATTTACAACTCCTTGCATTTTATTTGTTAGATTGTGATTCGTTGCTCGAAGCTCAACTCTATCATTGTATGCTTTTTGCAACTTATCCATTAACACTTTGTTAATTTCTTTAATATCTTTAACTTCATCTTTTAATTCGTCAACTCTTTTGACAATGCCATCTAAATCCATATCTTTCATTTCTCCTTTATATTTGATTTGGGGTAAACTACAATCAATATATAAAAGCTAAATGATTTTCAATTCACTTTTTCTTATGTCTATTTGCAAAGTTTCTGGCTGATTCAACGGAGCGAAAACCCCATGCCCTAAGTGCCAGTGCCTTTCTCGTAGGGCGACCTTTTTCATCTTTCATTGGGCCTTTCATACCAGCAAATCTGGCAGCAAAAGAAATTCTTCGTGGATTAACACCTTTTTTTACTGGAGATTTTAAATTACTTCCTTCTTTTCTTTTGAAGTAAGCTCTACCAGCAGCATTAAGTCCACCTTTGGGATTCTGATATTTTTTAGCAACCAATTAAGTTCCCACTTTCTTTTGTGCTAATTTATGTGCAGCTGTAAATGACTTTCCATTACGCATTTCTTTTCTCATCATAGTCATATGCTTGGCAGAATGATGTTTAGAATGCTTTTTAAGAGTGTTTTTTTGTCGATCTGTTAATGATTTAGACATATTATGTCCTTTCTAGCTAAATTGCCTATACTTTCGTACTTTCGCAGCGATTGATTTTGGCTGTTTAGATACTTGTTTACCTTTTTTCTTTGCTTTTCTCTTTTCTTTTGTTGTTCTTGCATATTCACTAGAACTAAGAGCTTTTATTGCCTTTTCAGGGAGATATCTTTCCCCTGTTTCACTTGATTTCTTTCCAGATTTGGTACGCCATTTCTGTTTACCCCAAGCTTTAAGGCTTCTTTGACTTTTTGCGAGTGCCATTCTTCTTTTTCTTTAATAATTTAAAGTCTGCTTTTGAGATTTTACCATCTCTATTCTTATCTAATTTCTTTTGATTACCTTTAAGCATTATCTATATCCTCCTCCAGCTTTTTTATAAGCCTTAGCTAGTGCTTGTGCTTTACGAGCTGACCATTTACCAGCACCAGTACCATGACTTGCTTGTGCCTTAATGCGATTAAATATTTTTTTACGCATTGTTGGTTTCGTATAGTTACCAGCTTTATTTACTGTACTTTTTTTAGTCATAATTTTTATTGCCTAGCTAGGCGTGAGAGTAACCCTCTCGTAGTTTTCGTCTAAAGACAATTTACCTTAAATCTTTGAATTATTTTTGTCTATGCACAATTTACTTTTTTTAACTCTGTTGTGTGTATGACATCTATCACTACTTGGTCAGTTGGTTTTTTAACCCCCACTGCTAGTTTATCCTAAGTCGATGCTAACCTTTATATCTCCGACATGTGTGTGTGACACCTTCTCTGGTGTACGCAGTCCTACCCTGTCTAGAATATCTTTACTAGCTTCTAGCTGTACGTATTCAGACTTTGCACTGTTGGATAGTTCAACCATCTTTTTACTAGCTGTAACTGCACCAAGTCCTATCGTCTTAGCTACTTGTTCCATCATGTACCTTTGTACCTTTGGGAGACGTAGCGTACGACTAGCACTTACTCTTGCTGCTTCTGTATTGTTTTTTGTTGAATATCCAGCGATTATTCCAGCTTCCTTTATGGTACAACCTGTTGTTACGATGGTATCAACTAACTTCCGTTGTTTATCTGTTAGATCGTCATTCATATCGCCTCCGTTGGATAATTGTAATCATTGATAAATTCATGTCAAGAACATTCGTCAAGTAATATCAGCACATCACTATATATTGATCACGAAACGATTATTGTACCAGTACTTGATTTCACATGTCAACCCACAAGGGGTACTAATAGTTCATGGAGCCACGATCGTTCCGATCTGTCCACGAACGATTATGACATGAATAAAATCAAGTCTGGTTTTATGGGGAAATATCTTTCATTCAATATGATAATATATCCCAAGTGGGATAGAGAATGATTGATTATAAATAGTCAACAAAGGAGTATCCAATGACTAAATCAACTAATGTAGAACTAAACCAAGCAGATAATGTAGAGAACATTCGTAGTGTTCAATCTGCTAAATATGAAAACGAGTTAGAATCACTAGCTATCAGGTTTGATGATCAACTCGTTGAGCCAGTCAGGGCGACTAATTACTCTGATGGTACTGAGTACAATATGGGTGAGATGGATTTCACAATTCAGATGAATCAAGAAATACCAGCACTTCACAAGAGATTGGAAAAGGTACTCAAGTTTATCCAGATGACTGAAGATTCAATCAAAAGGATTGATGCACAGATTGGTGGTAAGACTTATTCTTCACAGGATTTGTTTCAACAAAACATGGAGATTCAAGCCAAACAACGTCAGGCACTAGAAGAAAGATTGCAGACACAACACTTCGGTCGTAATCTTATCTTGGCTGGTATCAAGGCTAGGGTTGATTACTTCAAGAAATGGGTTGGCGAAGATTGGAAACCATACAATTCAAATGTTCGTCAGTCTAACATCAGTCCAGAGAAAAAGAAGTTTCTTTGGACAAAGCAAGGTCAAAAGGCAAAAGCATTTTACAATGCCAATGCTGGTAAGATTGACAAAGCAATCGACAATAGAGATGGTACAGTTCAATCTGAAATTATACCAGCTATTGTTTACTAATTAATATATACTATCATCTGGTGGGGTTATATTCCCCATCAGATTTCTTAAAAAAAAATCGGTCTAAGTAGACCGAAGAAAGCGAGTGCAGATGAGGTCACACACAATGTGGGTAGTCTAACATGAATAGTTTATACATATCGTATAAAATAGACAGATAAGACGAGAATAGCTTATCTTGAGATAGACACATTGTAGACCGAGGATAGTAACAGCTAGACCCATGAGCTTGGCAGTGATGTAATGGGTGCTGGTATAAACTGCCCAGACTGAGGAGAATGATATGGAACTAATAATTATAGAGCTAATACTTTTAGCCATAATTCTGTCAAAATGAGGAGTTAATTATGGATCAAGAAGATAAAGAGAAACAATGGAAATTGATGAAATATTATTTTGAATGTTTCATGTATCTATGTGGTAGCTTAATACTCATAGGTATATTTTTATTAATCGTAATATAGGAGTATGTATGAATATAACAGACGATTTACAAGCTGCAGCTGATAACAGACCAGTTAGAAGTTATTGGAAAACTATGGCTATAAGAGTAGAACATCATAATCAGATAAAAGATATGGCTGATTATTATAAGATATCCATGAGCCAAGTATTGAATATTGTATTAAAGAAATCGTATACCGAGTTCTTAATGGAAGAATCAAAGAAAATAAAAGAAAGGGAAGAAAATGATAAGTAAGACAATGAGAGGTGCTATGTATGCTGGGAGCTTTCTAGGTAATAGTACCGTATGGAGATACGCTAAGAAGAGAGGTTTGTGGTATTATAGACTATTGCTATCAAATAGATTTGCAGATGTAATGTCAGATATCTTTGAGATGACCGAGTTAGAGAAGAAACTAAACAAAGATAATTGGAATAGTCCAGTAAAGAAAAAGATATTTATGGTTGATGAAGATGGTTACATCTTTGACAACACTACTGGTGAAGTATTCGGTAATGTAAAAGATAAAGTAAACAATAAGTTTGATATGGATATTGAGAAAGATGAAAACACTATCAATATGCCAGATGAAACTAAGGAGTAACAATGAGTAAAATTGGTAATTGGAATTACAGTATGCAAGAAGATGCAGAAGCAATGACCAGAAATGAGTTCATCAAGAAACATGGTATCAATCAAGTTGATATATGGGATACTGCTGAACGAAGAAGAAAGGTAGAGCATGAGCTTATACCTAGTGTTAATGATGTAAAGAAGGAGTTGAAAGATGGCTGACCCACAAATGGATTTGAACAAAAGCATTACATTGTGTTTGGAACAGATAACCAAAACAATGAAACTACATATAGATCGTATACAAAGTATGGAAGCGAGACTTATGAAGTTGGAAGGATATTATGAAGATCCTGAATCAAAATTGGATAAATCATATGGAGGTACTAAATGATGAAACTAAAAATTGCAGATAATTGTAATTTTGATTTAGATAGACGACCTATCTATACTTTTCATGACAACAGTTATGAACAAGTGCCAGAAAAGATTGCATTATATCATGGAGATAATGGTAAATATATTTCTACCGTATCAGAAAAGAGTTCAGACAATCTAAGATGTTATGGAGAGTTTGTAAATATGTTGAATGATGGGATAATAGATTCAGATATGAATACTGATGACATTAAAATATCAGATAACATATACAATGATGGTAAAAGATTCTCTAGAATCATGGATTTTCCAGCGTACAAATTTGACTATCGAGGTGAGACGTTCAATCTAAGATTATGGAGTTGGACAGCTTATGACTTGAATTGGGCAGAACAATTTATATTTGGTCCAATCAATATCATTTGTATGAATGGTCAGTTTACTTCTAATTGGAAGATACAAGGTATGTCCAAAAAGAACTGGAACAGAAAAGCTAGTATAACTTCACTAGATATCAAACAAGGTATTGATGAGTTTATTAACTTTCCAGAGAGATTAGAAGTATTGAGTAATTCAATGGTCAACAACTGGCAAGTCAAACATTTGTTTGAGAATACAATAGCTCATATCAAAGATGATATACACCCTAGAGTATCAGATTACAGAATGAGACAGCTGTCTACATTATGGGATAGATACAAAGGTAAGTTTGGTATGAATTTGTATTCGGTTTATCAGACTGCTACCGACTGGGCAAGTAACCCAGAAGGTAAAGGTATGCCAATGAACATGACAAGAACTAGATCACAACAGATTGTTGATATGATGAAAAGCAATGATTGGATTGAGTTATGTCAAAGAGAAATACATAAAGCTAATGGCTTCGCTCCAAGAGAGATAGCAGCTATGGCTGGATAAAGAACACTCTGCTGGAATAATGAGGTAGCTCCTCATGGGTATTATACTGCCTACATAGAAAGTATGAAGCAGAACTAGGAAAGTACCTGTGAAACATTGAGGTAGCTCGTACTTTCCCCAATGGTTTATATTGACAATTACTGTTAAAAAAAATTATATAACAGTATGGCAAAAGAAAAAGAACTAGGTATTTTTTTTGATGAGATTATACCTCAGTTTATTGAAAAAAGAAAAAGATTAGGATATTCTCAATCAAGACTTGATGATATTATTGGTTGTGCTAGAGGTCTAGTATCAAAATGGGAAGTTGGTATACGGAAACCAAGTGGATTCTTATTTTGTTGCTGGGCAAACTCTCTTGAATGTACAATAATATTAAAAGACAAAGAAAACAAAGTGTAAAAAAAATAAAAGTTGGCACATACTTTGACACATTATCGCCAGAATTAAAGATTAAATACAAAGAAGATAATAAACCGAAAAACTGCAAGTGCAGTGGAGTAGATTTAGTATTTGGTAATGGTACTTATTGGTACTGTGGTAACTGTAAGGAGATAGAATGAGCAATATTAGTCCTGATTATTATAGTAAAAGTAATATGCAGCTGTCTGCTTTTATAAGACAGAATGGATTAGATTTTGCTACAGGTAATGCTATCAAGTATATCATTAGACATAAAGCAAAGAATGGAAAACAAGATATTCTCAAAGCCATGTGGTATTTGAGTGATATACTAGAGGAGGATTATGGGAGTGAACTTGCTAAAAGCATTAAGCAACAAGTTACAGCAATGGAAGATACAGAAGCTACCAAAGGTGATGGATCACATAGAAGCAAGACGATCGAGGAGATCGTTCGTGGTGAGACTAGCAGCTAGATATTTGGAAGCTGATATGTATTTTTATTTCTGTGAAAATTATTTATCAAACAAAATAACTGACAATCGTAAAGTCAAAAAGATTGAAGATTATATATGGAGGAGATACAAGTATGGGAAGTCACAAAGGGATTTGGAACGAGATAAACGAGAACTTCGTAGACGACGACAGATTAATGAAAGGAGTATTGACTAAATGGGAAAAGGAAATGGAAAACTTAAAGCACCCCAAAGACCAAGAGGCATTGGAGGTACTGACGCAAGTCGTCTTGTCAAAGGCGAATGGAAAGACTTATGGCTTGAGAAAGTTGGCAGACAAGAGCGAGCAGATTTATCAGGTGTATTGCCAGTTCAGCTTGGAATCTTTACCGAAGAATTTAATAGACGATGGTATCAGGAAGTTACTGGCGAAAGGGTTGTTAATATAAATAGTATATGGACACACCCACAATATGATTTTATTTATGGTAGTCTTGATGGAGTAGCAAAAGGTAAAGTGTTTGAAGCTAAACACACAAATCCTTTTGCAAAAGATGAGAACACAATAGATAAATACTATCCTCAGTTACAACATTATATGATGGTTACTGGGTTTAGTAAAGCTGTGTTATCTGTATTGAAAGGTAACATGGGATACAATGTGTTTACAGTAGAAGCTGACAAAGAGTTTCAAGCAAAGCTAGAGATAGCTTGTCATATATTTTGGTATATGGTTGAAACAGAAGTAGAGCCAGCTGATTATGTAGACTTCAATTTAATGGAGAAGATAGCAAATGGAGAAGATTCTAAAGTCCACTTTGGAGAAGAAGTACCCACTGAAAGCTGGATACAAGGAACAAAGCACTAGCAAAGAAGCTGCAGCTAAAGTTGATAGTAGAGCAGCTATACTTAGAACAGAAGCTATTGAAGTGTTCAAAAGAAAAGGATCATACGGTGCTACTTGTGAAGAAGTAGCCGAGATTATGAATGAAGATATTACATCAATTAGGCCTAGAATAACTGAGCTTAAGTTGTTGGAATATATAATAGATTCAGGCGATAGGCGTTTGAATCGTTTTCAAAACAATGTAAAAGTATGGAGATACAATGACAATGAAAGATAGTGTTGAAGGAATAAAATCTCAAAACAGATTTGTTTGGGATAACATGAAAGAAACTGATCCAAGATTTACTAAAAGAGTAAACAAAGGTTTTGGTGAAATAACTACCATTGATCCACAATGGCAGATTATGAGAATGACAGAAATGTTTGGGCCAGTTGGTAGAGATTGGAACTACACAGTTAATTATACTTACACAAATGATTTGGTATTTGCAGAAGTATCAGTTGCAACAAGTAAAACAGAAAATGATAATTTATTCTGGAATTACTTTGGTCCAGTTTGTTCTGTTCAAAAACTATTCAGAAAGACTGGCGCACTTGATGATGAAGCACCAAAGAAAGCTATGACAGATGCTTTAACAAAAGCGTTTAGTCATCTTGGTTTATGTTCTGATATATTTATGGGTAAGTTTGACGACAGTAAATATGTTCAGAAACTTGAAGAAAAGTATTCTGGTGTTGCTGATAAGAAGAAAATCAGCAAGACAGTATAGGTCGCCTATAGCTGGGGATCGTGAGTAGGTCAGCTATGGGCATTGTTCTTCATTGCCTACTCACACACAATTTGTTAGGAGGTAACAATGATTAACAAAGTAATAATATTGGGTAGAGTTGGCAGTGACCCAGAAGTAAAAGTATCTGCTAGAGAAGAAAAGTTTGCTGGTATGTCAGTAGCTACTTCTGAAAAATATAAAAATAAACAAGGCGAGTGGCAAGAGAAAACTCAATGGCACAGAATTGTTTGTTGGGATCCAAACGTAGCAGCTACCATTGAGAAGTTTGTACGCAAAGGAACTACTGTATACCTTGAAGGTCAGGTAGAAACTAGATCGTATGATCAACAAGGTGAAACAAAGTATGTAACTGAAATAGTTTTACCTAAGTTCAAAGGTGTACTTAAAATGATTGGAGGCAGCAGTGGGCAAGCTACTAAGACTTCAGCGTCTAGCGAAACTAAAGAGGACATACCATTCTAGAGGTAACGAAGGTAAACATAAATGTCATGATTGTAGTAGAGAGTATACTCAACCAGTTATGATACCATTCATAGGTACTAATAATACTTATGATGATAATACAGAATGGTTTTGTTTAAGATGCTACAACAAGAGATTTGGTTGATAGACATGGCTTGGGTTACATACCGAGTATGCCTTCCCCTTGAGCTGATATAATGCAGTTTATGTAATTTCTGTTCCTAATTATATCGTTTCAACTAAATAAGGGGGTAAATATGTTATTTGCATATAAACCCCCTTTATTTCACTAATGGGAGGAAAGTGAAACTCCTGTGTATGATTTATCAAAGAACATTTAATTAGGTCTTGTATGCTCAAATATGAGCTACTTTTTAACTAAACTTCCACCAAAATACAGTCCAATGATGGCTGACATTAAATGTGTGTCTAATGGAGTAATAACTACACCAAAATATTCTTTGTCCATTACAACTTCTTTTCTTTCAATCAAAAATAATAATCCTCTACTAAACTCAGTCCATGTAATCCATACCGAAGTATCAAAAAATACAGGAACTATTTTCGGCCATATGATAATACCGAACACAGCAGATAAAGCTATGATTCTTCTAGTCCATTGAAAACCTTTGTTATCATATGTTCTAGCTTTTTCAATATGAGACATTTGATTGTCTGCTCTAGCTAGTAACATTTTTTGTTCGTCTTGTTTTGCTTTGATACTTTGTGACCAGATGGACATGACGCCACCTAGTACAGAACTACCTAACATAGTAATCATTTCAACTGGCAATCCACCTAACATATTTGTACCTCCTGTGCTTGTTGCACTGTTAATAACATTATCAGCTAAAGTACCAGCAAAGGCTGATACAATAGCCAATATAATAAACTCCATGTATCTTAACCAATATTAGATACTAGGACAATAAGAAGTATAATCACAAAACCGATAATGCCTATTTGCACTGATCTTTTGAGACCACTCCACATGCTCTTAAGTTTTTCCATATTCACGCTCCAATCTATCCATTGAAACAAAATTTGTTTCTTGAATATGATTATCCCAAATGCCTAGCTCAGTAACACACCAAGACCAACCATTCATGTTTAGTTTTGCGTATTCTTCTATATGACCGTATGGCAAACTACAACCGACATTTACTATTCTCACCCATTTGTCGTAGCCAATTTTGACTGCTTTCCAGTCTCTAGCTTTATGAGTATGCCCAAATACTAGGTCATGTAACGAATCATTACCTATTTGTACTTCAGCATTTTTACCCCCATATTCCTTACCCATTATGTTTAATGGTGCATGAACAAAGGCAACTCCAGCACAATACTTAAATTCTCCATATTCTGTATGTGTCCAACCATAATCCTCATAAGCAGAATATAATTCATGTTTCATCATACCAGCTATTTCTGGTATTTTTTCTTCAAATTTATGGACACGCAGCTCATGATTACCAATACAAATATGATGAGGATAATCTTTTATATATTTATCTAATCTTTTTAATGCTGATCTCATAGACTTTATGTCTACCATAAAATCATCTTTGAGCTTTCCTTGTTGCGTATCATTCTTTTGGAAGTAACTAAGAGAATCAAAACTAGAAAAATCTCCTATATGAATAATATAATCTGGTTTAATCTTTTTAATATGTTTACCAATCCAATCAAACCTGTCCTGTTTTATATGAGGGCTGTCATGAGTATCGCCAATAACAATTACTTTATGACCTTTAAATTTCATTGATATGTGAGAATTGTGCTATAGGAAATGAATCAAACTCTAAACAATATGCGTTTGTTTTCATTTTTTCTCTATAGGATTCTGACTCAGAATAATAATGTGCCATGTATTCTTCCTTTGCCATAGAACAATCCCACTCAGATTTATATAAATGTGCCTGATATTTTATGCTAGGCATATCAGGGGTATGTAAGAATAAAACTAATAACCAAACTTTCATTAGTATTTATCCTCTATTATTTTATATATTTTTAAATTACCTTCAGCATCTGGTCTAAGTTCTGCTTTAACTTTACCACATTCGTATCGAATAACATTCTCTCTATTTATTGCTAAATTTCTTTCAGCTTCTCTTTTAACTCGTAGACAATCTGATAAACCATCTGTCATCATATGCCCATCTAAACTACCATTTACAAACATACATAAACTAAATACATACTCAATGACCATTTCCGTTCTCCCTTACTTTATCTTTTAATTTTTCAACGTCAGCTTGTAACTTCATTACCTGATCTTTTAAAAAATCGATATTCACTTTATTATGCATTCCTCCTTCCAGTTGTTCTGTATGTTTTTCTACTTGTGTAGCAAGATGTTCAATTAACATAAATTGCTCACTGTCTGCTGGTAATGATCCCATCTCACCACGAGGCCATTTAATTCTAAACTCAGTATTTTTTTCTACATCAGCAACCATCAACTTACCTTGTGTTTCAATATTATTTAATCTTTCAATAATACCAAAGTATGCCCATACTGCTGTTGATACTGCAGCTAATAATCCTAATAAATTTTTAAGAGGTAAACCTATCTCAGTTTTATCTGATACTTTCATTTATGCACCACATGATTCACAATCATCAGGACAAGTGCAATCACTCATTCTTAACGCACCACAATCAGGACAAGGTGGCATACAATTACAATATACTTCTTTGCCACAATCACAGAAATGTTTAGGATTAATCATGTTGTATTTA
>VMHT01069729.1_pt1 | contig 29651 bp, 30 predicted proteins | sample 4693611 | NCBI WGS metagenome assembly VMHT01 (sample SAMN12280063, study PRJNA550983) | marine metagenome | isolation source: seawater sampled from same location over 5 years 0.02-0.2 micron viral filtrate | place: USA: collected off the coast of southern California halfway between the port... ... | reverse complement strand
GCCCTGGCCGAGTTGCGCGCCCGGGAAGCGAAGCGCGCCGCCCCCGCCCCCGCCCCCGCCGCTGCATCGGACCTCACAGCCGATGACCAGCGGCTCATGGACATTCTCGGCATCAAGAGCAACGGCTACCGCTACACGGGCGGCCCAGGACGCCGGCACTACTACCGGACCAACCCCGCGCTCTCCGAGGACTCCCAGGCGGTCCTGCGCCGCTACCTGACGGAGCGGAAGGGCCTCGACCAGCGGACGGCGGACGGCGTGGTCGCCATGATCGCCGCGCTGGCGGTGAAGATCAACGAATCCCCCGCCGACCTCGTCAAGAAGGTCGTCGGTGCCATCGATCCCGTCATCGCGGAGTTCCAGCGTCGGGAAGCAGAGGAGACCCGGAGGCTGTTGGAGGCCGACCTGTTCGGTGAAGAGGCCCCTGAGCCGGAAGACGAGCCGGAGTCCGAGTCCGAGTCCTACAACGCAGCCGTAGCGTCCTTTATGTCCGAGGCGCTGGCGCAGGGCTCCAGGCCGCTCGCTTCGGCGGCTACTGACAACATGGTCATCGTCTACCAAGCGCGTCCAGGGGAGTCGTTCAACGCAGATACCGCGCCTTCCAAGACATTTTTCATCTCGTCTACTTCTCGCGCTACGTCCCTGCACTTGGACGGGCTGACGCCTGAGCGGGTGGAGACGGTTCTTTTTGGCTATGAGGAGCCGAATCCCGGGCTTGTCGGATCAACCTTTGCCAACGCCGCCCGCGCACTGATCCCGCAGCCTGCCCCCGCCCCGGAGCCCGCGCCCGCCTCCATGCCGGCCCCGGATCCGACTCTCGCGGTCCCGCCCTACGACATTGAGAAGCGCACAACCCGCAGCGGGAGCGCCTTCGTTGTTCTCATTCCCGAGGGCCGTGTGTCCTCGGAGGAGTGGAAGCGGCGCGTTGACAGCGCCAAGCGGGCCGGCAGTCGGAAGGGGTGGACTCGCAAGTTTGGCAAGCAGCGTGGGGGGTATCCCTTCGACACGCGCGAGGATGCCGAGGCGTGGTGGTTCTCCTACTTCGGCGCAGAAGCGCCGGAGGCCGCCCCGAGCATCGCTACGACGGGCCGAAAGATCACGACTGAGCAGGCGCTTCGATTCAAGGAGGGCGTGCTTGCAACCGTGCTTCATCGCCTCCGCGAAGCGGGCTGGGGCGCTCGATCCCAAACTACGCAGACTCTACAGGGCTCAGAGGCTCTTGAAGCCGTCATGGTTCGCTACTTTGTAAGTGCAGATGACGCGCCCCGCGAGACGCAGATCATGCTTCAAGAAGACCTTGAAGGCGTATTCAACGTCTTCATTGTCGTCCACGACCGGAGCGGGAGCCGGCGGGGCCGCATCCCCTCCGAGGGCGTCCTGCGGTTTGATGACGGCATCGGAGCCAGCGCGGACAAGGTCGTGAGCATGTTCAACGAAAAGGCGGCCTCTATCGGGTGGCAGAAGAGGCTGCCGGAGCCGGAGCCGGTCGTGGACGAGCCCGTTGTGGGTCAACGGATGGACGGAATGAGGGTAATCGAGCAAGCCGTTTTCCCCGCGCTGCGCTCGATCTTGGGAACGGGCGGGACTGATAAGCCTTGGTTTCTACAGATTAGCCCTCCAGACAGGAGAGGGGGTGACGCCCAAGTGCGGTACACAGCGTCCTTGCAAAGTGATGCTCAGGGGGAAACCCTCGCCGTCATCGAGATCACGTTCAAGCAGGCGACCCCGCGCACCTACGCGGGCATCCAGATCAGCGGGTACGGCTTCCCCAAGCCCAAGGTGCTCTCGACGGGTCAGGTGCTCACGGACGGGACCTTCGACCGGATCTACACCGCCGGGGGGAACACTGAGGACAGCATCAAAGAAGCCGCCCGCGAGGTCGCTTTGAAGGTGCTGGAGAGGTTGGACACCTTGATCCACAACAAGCAGGAGGCTGACGCGGCAAAGGCAGCCCGCCCGGCTCCCGCTGCCGCCCCCGCTGCCGAGACCTCTGCCGCAGAAGACCGGGCTGCGGCCCTCCGGCGCAGGTTGGAGCAGCGGCGGGCTGAGAAGGCGGCAGCGGAAGCGGCGGCGGCAGCCCCCGCCGCCTCTGGCGCCGACGAGCGCGCTGCGGCCCTCCGCGAGCGGCTGGCTACCCGTCGGGCCAGCAGGGCCGCTCCAAGCGCTCCAGCGGCGCCTGAGCCGCCCCCAGGGCCCACGCCGGAGCACGCCGCCCAGGTGAGCGAAGCGGTCACACGCGCCGTCGAAGAGGCCAAGGCATCGGGGCGCCGGATCGTTCCGACGGGGCCCGTGGGCTCAACCGAGGCAAGCGCCGGGACAGAAGCGGCGCCGTCCGCTACGATGGCCCCGTCAAGCGCTGCGGAGGAGCGATCGGCTACTCTCCGGCGTCGGCTGGCAGAGCGCCGTGCAAGCCGCAAGAATCCCTACCGTTTCCGCCGTTGAGATCCCGATGACCTACTCTCGCCGCAACACGATCCATCGCGCCTTCGCCCGTCGCAACACGGGAGCGCTGAGCAGCGAGGAACGCGACCTCCTCCGCGAAACGCTGTTGGAGGAGGGCGTAGACCCGGCCATGGTCGAGGAAGCCCTGGACACGATCAACGCGATCGTCGGGGACACCCCTGACGTAGACGTGGACTTCATTCTGGAGGCCCTGGACGACGTGGTGGGGGTCTACGGCGGCACCCCAGCCCCCGCAGCGGCCCCCGCAGCGGCCCCAGCCCCCGTCCCGGCGGCGCCGCGCCCCATGACGGCAGCAGAACTGTACCCGCGCCCTGTGGTGCAGGACTTTCAGCGCAAGCCCATCGCGATGGTCAAAGACCTCGCCAAGATCGTAAAAGCCCTTCCTGCCGAGGCCATTACGGAAGCGGGAAAGAACACGATCTTGAAAGTCGCTTCGACTGACCCGTATGGCTCCACAGTACGCCAGAACACCTTTATGCGAGTAATGTCCGCAACGGAGGTCTCAAAGGCGACGTTTGTCGAGCCCGGAGAGCGGGCATACAACAAGCCGCCGTGGCCGACCGCAGTTGAAGGGGCAGAGGACTACGATTCCGACAACCCCGACCTGCTCTATCGCCCCCTTTTCCGCTTCTTCGTCAGCGTTGCGCGCCTGTTGCTCAACCCGAAGAACATCAACATGGACGCTATGGTTCAGGCAGGGGGACCGTCCTTGTATCGGGACTACAAGGACATTCCAATCGCCCTGGCGGTTCTCTCCGACGCGCTGGGGATCGATTACGACCCCACACAGAGCGATGCCCTGTTTCCCGAGGGCGACCGGATCACCCTGAAGTTGAGCGAGCCCCCGCTCTCGGATCTCAGCACCTCCAGCGTGAACTACTACATCGCGACAGAATACGGAGCGACCTCCCTTCTGACCCTGTATTTTCGTGGGTTTGCCGGGGACCTCAACAGCATCAGAGACGTGGAAACCCGCTTCAACCGCGCGGGCTACACCGCGACGGTGCGGGGCAGCGACAAGATCGTTGTGACAACGGCGACGATCCCCAAGTTGAACGCGATCCTCCCTGAGTTGAAGATCGACAAAGACCTGTTGCGCTACCTTTTCAGCATGGCGGGCGTCATCGGCCCCGTGTCGTTGGCGGACAAGCCGGATGAATCGTTGATTGCGATGCTGACGGCGTACACTCAGGACGATGAAGACCTCTTGACGGCTTACTACAAGCACTTCTCAGAGACCAACGCCAGAGGCATCAGCATAGCCATGCCTTCAGACGTTCGGGGGAAACTGGCAACGGCAGAGGTGTTGAAGCAAGTCGTAGAGGGAACCTCTGATTTTCTGTATTTTCCGACAATCGTTGAGCGGGCACCGTCCTACCTGGGGACCTCGACAGCCCGCGTGGTCGCGGACCAAGAGCGCGGCAAACTGTCTTTCGGCTTCCGCATGGAGCGCCTGGAGTCGAAGGTCCGTATCTGGATTCCAAACCCCTGGACGACAGGGTTCACCGGCCCCAACACCTACCAGATTTGGTACAGGACCGCTCCGAGTTACATCGGCAAGTCGCGCTCCGGCCCCAAGATGCTGACGTTGGAAGATGGCATCAAGGGCGTCCTGCGTTCTAAGTACCAGTCGAAGCGAGGACCAAGCAGTCAGTTTTGGGCCGTTCCGGCTTCTCTCTTGTCAGAGCAAGGCGTCAAGTGGGCCCAGGAAGCCAACACCTTTGAACCGGCATACCAAAACGCGAGCGATTGGGAAGGCCCAACCGGTCCAGTCGTCTTGGCCTTCGGTCATTACGAACTGGACCTCAACGCCCGGAATCTCACGCAAGACGTTCAAACGGTCGCCTGGGTCTTGGAGCAAGCCGGGTTGCATCCTCTCGCCGCTGCGCTTCGGATTGCCTACGGCGGTCAGGCGATGACCCCGGCAGAAAACCCCAACCTGCCCTTCCTGTCCCGATCTCCGCGAATCGAAGACAAGATGGTCACCGGACGCGACGGAGTCACGTTGAACGTGACCGGCCTTGCGACAAGAGACACCGACTTTGCTGTGATCGAGGTGGGGGACGAAAAGGTCCGAGAAGAGGCAAAGCGCCTTCAGCCACCGGCTTCGTTCAGGACCAAGGAAGGCTACACGCCCTTCGACTACCAGCGGGTTGGCATTGCCTTCGCGCTCATGCGGGAGGGTCGGGCGCTCCTCACAGACGAAATGGGGCTCGGCAAGACCGTGCAGGCCCTCGGCTTCCTGAGCGTCAACCCCAACCCGGTCAACAACCAGCCGGCGCTGCCGGCGCTGATCGTGTGCCCTGGAAGCGTGGTCACGAACTGGAAGAAAGAGTGCAGGGCGTGGTTGCCCAAGTTGAAGGCGGTGATTTTTGAGAGCGGGGAGTCGGCCAAAACGCGCGTCAAGCACGACGTGATGATCACCTCCTGGCAGATGATCGCGTTGTACCCAGACTTTTTCCAGAAGGGTGGGTACCAGACGATGATCTGTGATGAGGCCCACTACGCCAAGCGGCTGTACGCCAAGGGTGGGTCAAAGAGCAAGAGCAAGAAGACCATTTCGGAGTTGTTGGGCACAAGCACAGCGAGCAACCGGATCTCCTGGGAGCCTTACGTCGGACTCACCGCCGCGATGATGCTCCTGAGCAAGACCATCCCAAACTGCCTCCTGCTGACGGGCACGCCCATGCCCAACGGCAACCCTGCCGCCTATTGGTCTTACCTCCACACGCTCGACCATCAGCGCTTCCCTGAGTTTCGCGCCTTCATCGCCGAGTACATGCCGCCGCCGCCAAGGTCCCGCACTAGCCCCGACGAGATCACGGTGGGGCAGACGAGCACTGTAGGGGGAGACGACGGGTCCGATCCGTTCTCTACACTCAACAGATTCCAAAAGTTGACGAACACCCTGGATTCTTATCAGGTGCGGAGGGTCAAGCAGAGCGTGGCCGATCAGACCAACCTGGGGCGCCTTGTCATCCCCGGAGAAGGGGAAGCGTTGTTCGGGGCCACCAAGATCCTCGTCACCGACTACATCGACCTCACTGCCGATCAGTTGGCCTACTACGAAGAGTTTAAGGCAGGTCTCACGGAGTTGATCAAGGAGATCCACTACGGGCATCGACTGAACAGCGCGGTTGACGCCATTCTCGCCGGAGGAGACCCCGGCGAGGTCGTGTTCCGGGTCAACGAAGAACCCATCGACCCGGAGAAGATTGAAGCGGTGGGCCTTGCTGTGGCGACCTATGAACGGCAGTACGTCGGTGAGTTGAAGGTCCCCAACGCCGCTCAGTGGATCTACAACAAGGTCGCCGTGAAGAAAGAGCCTGCGGTCGTGTGGGTTTACCACCAGAACGTCGCAGACGCCCTGGAGGCGGTGCTGTCCAAGATGAAGATCGGCGGCAAGCCTGTCCGCTACGCACTCATCAACAGCAAGAGGAACAACACCCCCAAGCAGAAGGGAGCCATCGTCGAGGCGTTCCAAGGCGGGCAGTTGGACGTGGTCGTCGGCTCTGAGAGCATGGCCGAGGGTGTGACGCTGGTGCGGGCCAACGAAGCCTTGTTCACGGAGTATTGGTGGATGCCGGGCAAGTTGACGCAGGCGCAGGACCGGATCTTCCGCGTCGGGCAGAAGGAGGACGTGCGGATCACCACCCTCCACGCTCGCGGCACCATTGACGATCGCATGGAACGAGGGATTGAGGGCAAGGACAATGTTCTCGAAGAGGTCACGGGCGTTGATAACTACGCGCAGGAGACCTTGGACACGCGGCTCGACAACAACCGGCAGTGGATGGTGCAGGTGATTCTGGAACGTCTGCGGGAGCAGATCAAGCGCGCCTCCCTCCTCTCTCCCGAAGTGGATCTGGGTGACGTGCTGGACGCCGTCTCGGACAACCCCAAGAACATCATCGAGGTCTATTCCCTGGGGGCAAAGTACCGCGAAAAGAGCGTGCTCGATTTCCCGACCAAGTTGCTCGTGGCGGAAGACGATGCCATCCAGCGCGTCGAAGACACCCGGGGCATCAACGTCACCAACCTCATCGCAGCCATCGTTGAAGTGCTGGACGGCGCCCCTGGCAAGCAGTTGCCTCGGAAGGACCTTGTGGCTCGCCTGACGCTCTACAAGGGCCCTGCGGTGGACAAGGAGATCGCGCGACTCTCTGAGTTGGGCATCGTCACGCCTTACCAAGAGGTCGGCGCGGCTACGCGGGAGAGCGGGACGACCCTCCGGGTCATCGAAGCCTTCCAAGAAGCCGGGAACGTGCTGGAGAAGCCAGAGATCAAGGGGTTTGTCAAGGTCCCTGCGGCCAAGTTGAAGGACCTTGTCGCCCAGGGCGTCCTCACCCTTCAGCGGAAGCCCAAGGTGCGGACGAACACCCGCCGCAACCCAGGCCAGATGGTTGTGCGGGGCCGCCTGCCGGATCTCCCGTTCAACCCCACGGACGCCTTCGCGTTCCACGACCATTGGGTGCCGGGCAGCCCCGAGGCCGTGCGCGCAGAGAAGCAGCGACTCGCGGCGGTGCGGAAGGTCCGCAACGCCCTGACACGCGCCATGAAGACAAAGCGCGGAAGGTTGCCGGTGCTGTCCCACGCAGCGGGTCGTCTGCGGCACCTCATTCAGCCCCGGTATCTTCGCGATACCGAAATGCTGGACGCAGCCTTCGACGCCTACAACGACCTGAGAGCAGGCGTAATGGCGCACAAGAAGGCCAAGGAGCGGGTGCCGGTTGAGTACACGCACCTCCTCCACCGGGCCCATGAGGTCCTGTCAGCCTACGTCGGTTCGTGAGGGGTCGCTGTGATTCGCCGCAATAGCCAGTTGGCGTACCCGCCAGCCATGGAGAAGGCCCTGCTGGACCTGCTGGAAGCGCGGAAGGAGGTGCTTCGCAAACGCTATGATCTGGAGGACGCAAAGAGGGAGGAGAAGAAGCACTTTAACTCTCGGCTGCTGGTTGCATCGCTACCGCTGGACCTGACCGGCGTTCCCGATCACTACCCGAAGCAGAAGATGCGGGCGGTGATGCCGTCGGTGCCCGTCGAGATCCACATGGCGGGAGGTTCCAGCCCGGGAGGGTCGTGGACCCCAAGCCCCAAGAACGCGCGTAAAGTCACGATCTACATCACCGGAGACTTGGATTCTCCCTCTCGGGTCGCAGCCCTGCGCGGGACGCTGCGCCATGAGTTGCGCCACATGATGCAGACGCTCATGGGAGACGCGCTGGGCCTGAAGGGGCTCGACCAAGGTGGCGGCATCCCACGCGGTGGGTGGGTTGAGGCCGCGTCCCGGCTTCAGGCGGACTACGACCGCGTCAACAGCGCGCGCCAAAAGTTGGGCCGGAGGGCTCCGCAGCGCGCTGCTCTGGACGCTCAGGCAAACGTGATGAAGGCCAAGTATGGAGCCGTCTACTACCTCGACCCCGTCGAGTATTTTACGCACCTGGGCAACGCGAGAGACGCGCTGCTTGGGGGCCGGGGGGGCGGCGGGGAGGCTCTGTTCGGCAACCCCAAGGCCGGGCTGATCCCCGACGCACGCTTTGAGCAGGTCACCGGGCTGCGAGAACCCGCAGACCTGTCTCGCCTCTCCTACAGTGCCCCTCACATTTTCATCCGAGGCGGCACCTACCCCCTCCTCTTCTGGCTGAAACGCTATGCGCCGGACCTCTACCGCAAAGCGGTGGGAGACCTCCGCGCATGGACCAGCGCGCACAATGAGGTCGTGAAGCGATCTGAGCGAGCAGGGCGGGCGCTGACCACCTCGCGCATCCTCTCCGACCTGCTGATCCGCCTCGACCGGCAAGACCCGATGCTGGCCGCTGAGTTGCGGCTGAACCGACTCCAATACGAAGCCATGGCCCGCGCCCTGGTGGAGTCGTGAGACGCAACGTCGCCGCCCACACCGTGGTCTACCAAGCGGGCCGGGTGCTGCTGCTACGTCGGGGGCCGACGGCGCCCTGGGCGCCGGGCAAGTGGGGCCTCCCCGGCGGATACATCAACGCGAAAGAGACCCCAGCCGAGGCAGCCGTGCGAGAACTAAGAGAAGAGGCTGGGATTCGTCCACCCTTCTCGCTGCGCTTCCTGCGCCGGCTGCCGGGCCGCACTCCAAGTTTCCTGTTCCTTGTGGAACGGCCCGCAGCGTACCCCTTCTTGGCGTCGTGCCCTGACGGAGAACACGATGCAGTAGCGTGGGTTCACCCCGCCGAGGTCAACGACTACGACCTCGCTCCTGGGATCTCGCTGGCTCTGGCGCTTGCTTGCTCCTCCCTGGCCGATCGGAGACGCCGCGCCTAAGAGGGGGGAGGAGAGGTCCCCATGGCACGAATGAAGCGCGCGAAACGCTGGGCCAACGCGCCCAAGCCCTCCCGCAAGCGACGCAAGCCCGTCCGCCGCAAGAAGGTGAAGCGAGACGCCCCCGTCGAGCCTACGGGGCCGCCGCCGGACCTGCGCCCGTTCCAGCGGGACGGCGTGGACTTCTTGGCCGAGCACAACTGGCGAGTGCTGCTCGCGGACGCTCCAGGGTGCGGCAAGACGCCCCAGGTGCTCGTCGCCATGCGCGAGAACGCGCGGACCCTCTGCCCTGCCCTCGCCGTGGTCCCCGCATCGGTGCTCCGCAACTGGAAGCGGGAGGCTCTGCGGTGGGTCCCGGGCATCCGGGTCCAGATGCTCGCGACGCAGTCTGATCCGCTCCGGCGCGGCCACCACCTGACGATCACCACCTGGGACGTGGCAGCGGCGCGGAAGGATGCCCTGCTGGCCTATGGGTTCAAACTGCTGATCGCCGATGAAGCCCACTACGCCAAGAATCCCGACACCGTCCGCTCGATGGCGATCCGCGAGATCGCGGGCCAGTGTCCGCACGTCCTGTTGCTGACCGGCACCCCCCTGCTCAACGACGTGGAGGAACTGCGCGTGCTGGAAGGCATGTTCGGCACCGAGACGCCGCCCATGCTCCGGCGGCTGCTGGAAGACGTGGCCCCCGACATTCCAGCCAAGCGGCGGGTCTACCTGCACGCGGAGATCCCCGCCGACATTCGCGGGGAGTACGAACAGGTGGTCGCGGAGTTTGGCGATTGGCTGGACGACTACCTGCCCACGCTCCTGGGAGACGCGGCGGCTGCCGGCGACGCAGCGGAGCGCGCCCTGGCTGCGGAGCCTCTGGCGAAACTGGCCTACCTGCGGCGCATCCTCGGACGCGGGAAGGTCCCCGCAGCGGCGGCATGGGTCCAAAACATGCGGAAGCGGGGCGAGCCTTGCGTGATCTTCGGGCACTACAGCGACGTGATGGACCTGCTGGGGCAGTCGCTCTCCAAACTGGCGATCCCCTACGTCCGCCTCGACGGGTCCACCACCACCGAGGCGCGGCAGGCTGCGGTCGAGGCGTTCCAGGGGGGCGACGTTGACGTGTTCCTGGCGTCGAGCGCGGCCCGGGAGGGCATCACGTTGACCCGGGCGGCGCACATGCTCCGCATGGAGCGGGTCTACGTGCCGGCCTATGAGGAGCAGTCCGAGGACCGGATTCGGCGCATCGGGCAGACGCGGACCACGACGATCTGGTATCTGCACGCCGAAAACAGCGTAGACCAGCGGATCTCCGAGATCGTAGACCGCAAGCGGTCCCTGGTGGCGCAGACCATCGGGTCGGCGGATCTGGAACACGTCGAACTGGACGAGATCATCGACGTGTGGCGCCGCATCCCCCAACTGCGCGACGGCGTCCCGCTGGTGGCCGACAACCCCACCGCCGCCATCGACGTGCCCGACCTCCCTCCGAGCGCCGTGGTGCAGTCGGTGCTGCTCGACCCCGCACGCTGGCCGCTCGACGGGGTCCAGCGCGTCCTCCGGCGCCGGGGCTATCGGCAGCGGGCCATCGAACGGCTGCCCAGCGGCGGGATGAGGCTCCACTGCCGCTCCCTGGGAGCGTTCCAAGGGGGCAAGGTGCGCCAGATCGCCATCGCCCCCGGGCTGTCGGTGCTGGTGGGCCAGCGGGCCGTGACAGGCGCCGGTCGCATGAGGGCGACGCGCCGCACGCGCCGCACGCGCCGCCTGCGGATCCGCAGAGCACGCCGCTGATTCACAAATATGCACCGTCGAGAAAGGCCGTCAGTCGTGTCTTCTCGCGGTCGGTCTGCAAAGAGGTGTAGGTTTGGTGTTGCATCCCTCTAATGCCGGTCTTATTCTCGGTGAACCGAGGCGATGGATGCCTCGGGACCCGGAGAGACCCCATGACCCTCGATTTCGGCCCGCTGCCCCGCCCCACCGTCACCCGCGTTGCTCAGGAAGGAGTGTTTGAGGGGAAGGAGGAGGTCAAGATTGAGTGGGGGGCGTCGGTGATCCCCGCCGACCGGTCGCCGGCTGCCGTTGAGCAGGCCATGCGGACGGTGGACGAGACGCTGCCGATGCTGCGGCCCGCACAGCGCCGCGCCGTGATGTTCCTCCTCCAGAGGATCTTCAAGCGAGGCGACGCCTTCCACTGCAACCACGACAACCTCCACGGCACCGCGCTTGATCGCGTGGAAGTGTCCGCCACCCTCACCACCAGAGACACGTCCATCAGCAAGGCGGGGGATGCCCCCCACCACGTCTGCGTCCACGGGGAGGGCATCTGCCGGGCCAAGAACGCCGGTTCCTTCTGGCACGGCGAGAGCGCCCAAGTTTTCGTCGGGCGTCGGGGCGGCCTGACCGCCTACCGCCACCGCAAGGCGAAGCGGGGCGACGGCTACGTCACCGACCGCCACAACGGCACGTCGGCGCTGATCTACGGCTTCAAAGGCAACGGCCTCTGAGCCACACACCCGGAGAGGACCCATGCCCATGAACCACCACCGCCACAAGGATCCCTGGAGCGACTTGTCTCCCTGGATGCTTCGCGTCCTGGCAGACACGACGCCGGAGAAGGCCGCCGTCACCCTGGAGGAAACGTGCCGCCTTCGGGGCGTTGGCTACGATGACAGCACCACCGGACGCTTCACGGCCACCACCTTCTCCGCGTGGCTGCGCGGGGGGTCGAAGGTCGTCAACATTGACGATCCCAAGGTGGCGGCTTCTCTGCACTCAATCGGAGTCACGCCCCGCTTCCACGCTCTGGTCACGGATGACCCCTCCGAGGTCTACATGGTCAAGGGGGCGGGGTGGGCCACCCTCAACGCCCTCGATCGTGCTCTGCGGCAGGCTGAGGATGCAGGGCACACAGAGCAGGTCTTGGAGATTGGGCGTCATCTTCAAGTCCTTCTGGACGCTGCCGACCGGTGCAAGGAGCAAGGGTTGTTCATCTATGAGACAGTCGTGGCGGTCATTCCCGGCCCACAAGGACCCGTGCTGGGATTGTGGGTTCCCGATGATGGCTCTGCCGTCGTCAGGAATGAGGGTGAGCGTGGTCTGGATTGGGTGATTCCAGAGCACCAGATCGGCCCGTGGGAGATCCTTCGGTGGCACACCTTTGGTCAGGACTGTCAGGCGCAGGAGCGCAGTGAGCAGGGGCCCGGTGATCTGACTGCCTTCTCCGTTGTGATCAAGGTCGCCATCAACGCCGTAGCCGCCATCATGGAGGCTCGCGAGGTCGTCCGCGTCAAGCAGGCCCGACGCCCCGCCAAGGGGACCCGAGGGGCCCGCAAGCGGCGCAAGGCCGTGCGTCCGCAGGTCTACACCCTCGACCCGCACGCCCTGTCGTCGTGGACGATGCGGGTGGACCGGGAGACGGCCACGGACGTTCCCCGACGTTCCCCGGCGTCCACCGACGGCACCCGCACCGTCTGTCTGCACACCTGTCGCGAGCACCAGCGGCGCACCTGGGTTGTGTCCCCGGAGCCCGGCGAGGTCGTCGTGGACACCCGGCTCGGCAAGGTCCGCAAGGACGGCTCCAGGGCGACTCTGCACTGTGTCCTCCGCACCATCCAAGAGCACGCCCGGGGAAGCGATGTGAGCCCCCGGAGCGTCGTGCTACGGTGCGAGGCATGAGGCTCAACATGATCACCCTGTACGTCGCTCTCGCCGTCGCTGCCCTGTCGGGTGGCGGCGTTCACCTCGCCCACAAGCGCGCCGACCGACGCGCCCAGGAGCGGGCCGCAGCGGCAGCCTTTGCGGCTGCGGGCAACATCGTGGACAAGACCGGGGAAGCCGTCACCGATGGCATTGAAGCCGCCGTTGAAGAGGACACCACCGACGCGGACACGCGCCAGAACATCGCGGAATGGGACGCGACCACCGTGGCCGTCCATGCCGCCGTCCAGCCCGACGCCTCGCGGTCTACCGTCGCCCTCGCGGGCTACCTGGGCTGCGTCAGCGGCTCCCAGGGCAAGGGCGAGGGCAGCGCTGCCTACGGGTGCGGGAAGCGCGGAGAGGCGCTGGACGCGGCTCTGTCCGCCATGCCCGGCGATCGCCCGGAGCCCGTGGTGGAGGAGCCATGAGTCCGCCATCCTCTTCCCGCATGGGTTGGATCACTGAGGGCGCGGAGTCCCTGGGCGACTACCTCGTCACCCAAGGCGTCCGAGGCGCGATCCCCGGTCGCGGGGGAGATCCCGAAGCGGCGGACAACCTGCGGCGCCTGTTCCAGTGGAGCAAGGGCCGCGCGACCCGCACCCGGAAGACGCAGACCATCGAAGACAGTCGCAGGGTCGAGCAGGGGCGAGACGTGCATTACGCCGCCTACGAGTACACCTATCCCGTGGCCGCCTACCTTCGCGTGCCCTTCTTTCTGTCCCTCACCGCGTTCCGGCAGCAGGTCCGCGAGTTTGCCAACATCGTGCGCGAGGAACAGGACTATGACGAGACCTCGCGTCCGATCGATCGGATCACCGACGCTGAGATAGAAGCCGCCATCCAGGCGTTTGTCGGGGCCTTCTCAGAGGCCATCGCTGAGGCCGATCCCAACGATCTGCTGCAACGGGCCGCTCCCGAAGGCACCGACGACGAGGTGGTTGACGTGTGGTATGGCGGCGTGGACGGTGAGGGGGAATGGGACGAGACGCACCCCGATCACGACACCTACGCGGCGCCGTCCCGACTCGCGGCTGATCTGGAGGCCGAGAAGGCGACGATGGCCGATTACACGGTAGACGGAGAGGGCATGTTCCAGGGCATCCGGGGTGAAATGCGGATCCGGCTGGTGCCCAGCGACGTTCGCATCCTGACCCCCGCCAGCCGCGACTACGACAACTGGACCTGACCCATGACCACGCCGTTTCCGCCCCCGCCGCCCGACCCGCTGATCCCTGACTGGCTCGCCGGCCCGCTGCTCATCGTCGTGGTGATGTTGATCAGCCTGCTCCTCTTCGCCGGTCGCGGCTGAGCGCCTGCTGCTCGACCAGCCCGGCGCGGTAGCCGGCCAGGAGCCACAGGCTGATCGCGCTGCTCGCCCCCAGGGCGCCCCGCAAGAGGCGGTCGCCCCGGAGCCCGGCGGCGTAGAGCCCCGTGCCGATGAACAGCGCCCGGATGGCCGTGACCTCAACCACCCGGAACCAACTCCCTGGAACGCCGTCCGCGAGGGCGGCGACGGCGTAGGTAGAGGGGGGTGAGCGCGGTTCAACGAGATCAGTGTGTGTGAGGGGCGGTTGCATCGGTCCTCCGGCAGCGCCATCGTAGCGTGCAAAGCCCGATCATGGAAAGCCCTGCCGAGAACACGCTGCTGGTCGGCACTCTCGCCCACGTTGATAATGTATCCTTATCGCCGGTCGAGACGATCGGGGTCTGCACGCGGCTCCCTGGGGTACGCGCAGGCTGCGCGTTAGGGACGCGCGTGGTAGTCTGCCCGCGAGGATCGAATGGCCTACAACACCGAACTCATCAACTACGTCTCGCAGACTGCTGGCGGCTCAGCCAACGTGACGACGCAGCCTGCGGACAACTGCCACACGATCGTCGTCTTCAACTCGGACGCGACGAACAGCGCCCGCGTGGCTGTCGCAGCCAACGGCACCACCCTGACGGCGGCCAACTCCGCGCTGATCCCCGCCGGAGGAAGCCTGACCCTTCGCATCGGGACCTCGGAGTATCGGCCCTTCGGGACCTTCATCACCTCCCAGCGCGTCTTGATCTGCGCCTCCGTGGCGGGCAGTCCGGTCCTCAACTTCCAGTTTATCAACTCCACCCGCGCCGTGGCTCCCTGACAATGGACGACACCAGCGTAATGTCTCTGTTGACAGGCCCGTTCTCGTCGCTCTTGCTGCTCGCCGGCATGGGGCTGGGGCTCTGGCGGTTCTTCTCGGGCACCGTCGTACCGTCCACAAAGCGCTGGGTGGACTCCCATCTTCAGCAGGTGGATCGTCTGATTGACGAGCACGCGAAGGATCGCGAGGCGTGGTTGTCCGAGATGAAGGAGTGCCGGGAGACCTCGGCCCGCATCGAACGGAAGATCGGGGGTCTCTACGGTCGCCTGGAAACCCTCACAGAGCGAACCACAACGGCTCAGTAGCCCTCGCGCTGGAACAGAGCGCCCAACTGCGTTCCGACCCGCACCCCGACGAGCCGGGCGTATTCCTGCAACGACCCGCCCGTGTAGCCAGCGGCCCGCTCCAGTCCGTCGAGCGGAATGCGGACGTGGACGTGCAGCGTGCGACTGTTGGACCGCACCTCGACCTCTACGTCCTGCCGGATGAGGTCTTGCAAATGGAAGGCCATCCCGACCTCGTCGGCGGCGGCCTGGATGAAACTCCGCAGCCGGTCTCCCCAGCCTCCCCCAGCGGGCGCCGCCTCGCGCGGCGGCCCGTAGTAGCCGGTCTCATAGGGTCCCGGCCCGTCCGTCGAAGGGGCTCCGTTGGGGGATTGTGGCGTCCGTTCCTGGGCGTCTGCCTGGGCCGCAGCCTGACGGATGCCGGGGTTCTCAGCCTCCATGCGCTGGCGCAACCGGCGGGCATTGAGCCGTTCACCCTCGGACGCACCTCCGTCCTGTTCCATGCGCCGCACCTTGCGATAGCGATCCACGTTCATGGTCCTCTCCTACATTCCGTCCAAGTTTTCCACAGCGTCCGCAAGGTCATCCACAGAGGGATGCAGGTAGCGCTGTGTGGTGGTGATGTTCTCATGCCCCAGGAGCGCTTGGAGCCGGGGCACGTCCACCCCGCCGGAGAGCGCCCTGGTTGCGTAGGTGTGTCGGAGGACGTGGGGCGTGACGCCCTCCAGAAGCGGCTCGCCTGTCCGCAGCCGCGTCATCGCGTCCCGCACCGTCGAGGGCGCTACCGGCTTGGCCGCCTTGACGCTGAACAGGGGGCGCTCATCGTCGGGCGTCTCGCTTGGGCGCCGCGTTGCGCGCTCCACGGCAGCACTGAGCAACCGCGCGCCCTCCGTCCCGACCGGAACGACGCGCTGCTTGTCTCCTTTGCCCCGGAAGTCGAGGTAGGTACGCCCATCCCGGTCGCGGACGTGGCCCACGCGGAGATCGCAGGCTTCCGAGATCCGCAGCCCAGTCCTGGGCAGCAGGAGGAGGAGCGTCCGAATGGGCTCCCGCTCCCGCTCCGCGAGCGCCAGGAAGCGGGCCAGCGCCTCGGGGGACAACGCCTCCCGGGTCTTCGCCTTGCGTCCCCGTGCGGGGGGCAGACTCGCCGCAATCTCGGCCTGGGGCACGCCCTTGTAGCGGAGCCAGTGTGCAGCGGCGGCGCGAGCCTGCACAACGGTCCCCACGGGGACACGCTGGCGCACCAGCCGGCGGACGTAGGCCGCTACGTCGTCTCCTCCGCGCTCGACCACGCCGAGGTAAGCGCGGATCGTGCGGTCGAGAAGACCACGTCCGCGCAGGTATTCCTCAAACGTGGTCACAGCGGGCATGAGGGACAGTCCCCGCAGCAGACCCGGGGGCCGGTGCAGTCGGGTTTGCCGCAGTTTCGACGGGTTGGAATCTCGGGCTCCTCCCCCGTCGGGAGGTGGGCCGGTCGCCGTCGATACTTCGCAGCGTCTTTGCGTGTGGTCTGCACAAGGTCTGCGTCGTAGTAGATCGGAGCGTCGAACAGCCGCTCCGCGACCTCGTCGCACTCCCGTTCGCTGTGCGGAAGCCCCTGCGCCATGAGGTAGGCGTGGGCCAGTTCATGCCGCAGGAGAGCCGTCTGCCGGTGGCGGGCTGCCTGGAGCATCTTCGGAGCCACCGTGATCACCGCCCGGTCGCCGTCGCTGGCGCAATAGGCGTAGTCGCGCGGCTTCGGAAACTCCGACGCCTTCCCGATCTTCAACGTCACGTCGAGATCGGGCGCGTGCTGGCGGACGGTGCCCCGTTCCCGGCGGAACAGGGCTTGGAGATCCCTCTGGCGCGTCATGGTCACCTCTTCACCACCTTACTCCGTCCTGAGCGTCGGCGACCCAATGAGAGGGCCATGCCCGTGTCTCCCCGCAGTCCTCGCACTTGTTGATCTCCCAAGCGCCTGGATCTCCCAGCCGCCCGCGAGGCCCGTAGCGCCCCGTGAAGGTGATGTTGGTGGAGAGACAGACCGGGCAACAGAGCGCACCATCGGAGATCGGCCACCCGCCGCGCCCAGGCGTCTCAAACGCCAGCAGGTCCCATGTGTGGAGAGCGCCCCACGCCGACTGCGCCTCACTGGCGCCTTTCGCCCGGGAGGCGTCGTACTCTGCCTGTACCTCTACGATGAGGTCTTGATTTTCGGCGCGGCGCAACGCAGCGTCCAACCACGTTTCGCCCTTCTTTCGGCGCAACGTCAGCGGCATCACACCCTCCAGTCGGCGTGCGCCACTTCGATCGCTTCGCGCTCGCCATCATCGTCGTGCTCTGCCGCGCTCCACTCGCCGATGTAGGCGGCGGTCCACTGAGGCTTGAACACCATGGCGTCGATGTTGTCGTCGTAGCGCTGGATCAGCGCCCACCGGGTCACGTCTTCCACGTCGGGCACGTCGCAGCGCAGTAGCAGGTCCTCCCACGCAGACACGTCTTCCTCCGACGGGCGTTCTCCTTCGCGCCAGAGGGCCCGCACGTCGAGGGCGATCATGTGGTGACGCCGATCAGCAGAGCAGTAGTGGTGCCCCACGTCGGGCGTCACGACGTAGCGGACGCGGAGGGCGTAGGGCTGGGCGGTGCGCGGACAGTCCGAGGCGTAGGAACAAAACCAGCCGTCCCGCTCCGAGATCGGGCCGCGCTTCGGTCCTCGGACCTCCCACCAGCGGATCATCGCAGCGGCGTCAGGCATCGGCGCCCCCCTCGGCAGCGGCGCCCGCGTCGAGGATGGTCCAGCCCGCCGGGGTGCGCCCACGGGGCTTGATCGGGCTGGTGAGGATGACCTGCCCCGGCGCCTTGGACAGCGCCCGCATGACGGACGCGAGGGTCACGCCGTCATATGCGCGCTCCTCCGGGGTCAGGACGGCGAGCACGTCAGCATCCGTCGGGATGCACGCGGCGCCCAGGGCCAGCGTCAGACGCGACCACTCCGCACCGGAGAGGGCCGTGTGGAGCGTGCCATCGCGGACGAGCCCGAACATACACACGTCGCGCTTGTTCTGCCGGAGGACGAGGTCGAAGGTGTCCCCATCGGGCAGGAAGCCCTGGACCCGGGAGACAAAGCCGATGCGGGCGTCCTTGACGAGATCGTCCGCGAGGTCGCCGCAGACGGTGGCGAGGTCTCCCATGCGCGATGCCGCTACCCGCAAGTTTTCCTGCTGCTGCTTCACCCGATCGATCTCTTCCGCGCGGGCCTGGGCCTGCTGCATCGTCCGCAGCGTCGCCTCGGCCTGGGTCAGCGCTGCGTAGGCAGTCTGGATGGCGGCGTTGCGGTCCTGAGAGCCCTCGGTGCTCGACTGCGCGGCGTGCGCCTCGCGGTAGGCCGCCACCAGCCGCTCCGCGTGCTGCTGCGCCTGCTGAGCCGCCTGCTGAACGTCGGGGAGCCGCCGACGAGCCTCCATGACCGTCTGCTCCCGCTCGCCGGCCTTGACGAGCGCTGCGGCCCGCGCACGGTAATCGTTGGGATCCACCGTCGTCGTCTGCCCGCAGAGGACGCAGGGGACCGTCGTGGGGGCAGGGACGTGGCTCGCCGTCAGGTTGAGGAGCGTCTGGAGGGCGTGGCGGGCCTGTGCGGCCTCCTCCGACCCGGCGACCTGTTCTCCCGCGACTTGGGAGAGTTGGGAGACCGCCTGTTCCGCACTCTGGAGGTCTCCCAGGGCTGCCTGCGCCTGCGCGTAGAGGGCGTGGAGGTCCACCGCTTCGGGAAGGTTGCGGGCCGCTTCGTAGGCCGCAGCGGCGTCGCGCACGGCGACCTGCGCCGCGTCCAGGGCGTCCGCGTCGGGGACCGTCACGTCCTCCGTAGCGGCCACCAGCGCCCCCGCAGCCTTCGCGTCTGCTCGCGCCTTCTTGGCCGCCTTGGTGGCGGCGTCTCGGGCCTGGAGGAGACCAGAGATCGGGTCCACCGACTCGTCCTCGGCGTCTGCCAAGGCAACGAAGTCGTCGCGCAGATCCTCGGGGATCTTGACGAGCAGTTTCGCAAAGTGAAGCCCTTCGAGGCCCGCGTGCTGGAGCACAAAAGAGCGCGCCGTCTGGACGTTGCCGCGCAGCGCCGCCACGACAGCGGGCGCCGGGTAGACGACGTGGAGCCCGTCGATGGCCGCGTGCTCGGGGCGACCCGTCTTGCCGGCGGCCTTTCGCTCGACGCAGAAAGACGCGCTGCGGTCGTCGGAGAGGGTAACGACGGCGTGCAGCGGCTCGTCCTCGGGTGCCAGCGCGATGAGGTCCGGCCCACTCTTCGTCTGGGGGCGCCCCACCACGTCGGAAGCGTAGCCAGAGAGGGCGAGTTCCACGGCATTGACGACGCGGCTCTTGCCGGAGCCGTTGGGTCCGACGATCAAGGTCTTGGGTCCGAGGGGGGTGTCAACGCCCCCCTTCACGGTGCCGCGCACATGCGCGACGTACAGAGGCTTGTGGGCCATGGTGGCCTCCCGGTGGTGTGTGTGTGCGGCCCGAAACGACGAACGCGACGGGCCCAGCAACCGTAGTCGCAGAGGCTCGTCGCGTCAACATTATCGCGGGACGGTTTGTGTCCTGTTTCGTCAGGCGTCCGTGGAGTCGCCCGTCTTCTCTGCGTTCTCGTCGGTGTCGGTTTCGCCCTGGAGGGCCGCCAGCATCTTGCGCTGGTCGCGGACGGTGCGCGCGAGGCTCGCCAGGAGCCCCAGGTCCACACCGACAGGCATGTTGAGCGCCGCCCCGCCCTGAAGCGCGACGTTGCTCTGGGCGACGATGGCCTGCAACGCCTCGTCAGGGATGGGAGGCACTTGGTCGATGGGTTCCAGGGAGAGCCCGTTGCTGGTGGGCGTAGTGCTGGAGACGGGGTTGCCGTTAGAGTCGAGGATCATGGTTCTCTCCGGGTGTGGGTACGGACGCGCCAGCCGTGCGTCCATGAGTCTGAATCGGGGACTTTCTCGACCGCAAGGACCGGCTGGGGTCGCGAAAAGCCCTTGGGCCAGTAGACCACGCCGCGACCAGCGGCGATGGCGTAGGCGGCAATCTGAGCGGTGCCCCGCCCAATGTATTCGGTGGGCAGGACGTAGGCATCGAAGGTCGGGATGCCCTGCCAGTCGTGGCCGCCGCCGACCTGCCGCGCCCACGCTTCCCACGATCCCGCACTGGAGAAAGTGCGCCGCCATTCGTCACGAGCCAGCACCACCTCAGCCTCGTCGCCGTGCGTCGGCGCCAACCGTTGCGGAAGCTCACGCAACAACCACCGCGTGTGCTCCGAGTCGTCGTTGCCCTTCGCGTGTGCCAGGAAGATTCGCATGGTCATTCCCCCTCCAGGGCGGGGTCGTTGCCCCACGCATCCCAGCCTGGGCGCGGCGTCCGCGCGAAAAACTCGACACGGGGGCCCTCCGTGCGGGCCTCGATGAGCCGGTAGGCCGCCTCGGGCTTCGCGCTGTGTCGTCCTCGGGGCGCCGAGATCACGCCTGGGAGATCGCGCCGGTCGGTGCGCGCCGTCACGGGTCGCTTGCCGGCGTGCGCCAGGAGCAGCAGTTCGTGCTGCCCTCGGAGCCACTGGCCCAGACCAGGGCGCCCCTCCTTGACCCACACGGCGTTGGTGACGTACTTGAAGCCCAGCGCGTCCACCAGCCAGAGCGCGTCCGGCAGGAACGTGTTGGTGGTCCAGCACCACAGCACCGCCCCCTCGGGGTCGGGCCGCCAGTAGCCGCTCCCCAGGACGGCGCGCAGGATGCTCCGCACGTCCATGAGCGGGTAGTGCCGGTCGGCGCCGCGCTTGACCTTCCCGCTGCCCCGCTCCAGCCAGGGAGGGTCCATGAGCAGCGTCTTGTAGGTGCCCTCGGTCATCGGAGGGGCCCCACGATGTAGTCGGCGCGACCTCCAACGAAAGACCAGTGAAAGATCCGCTCCGCTTCGTGAAAAAGACGGGCGTTCTGCTGACGATGGCGGCACACGTCCACCAGCAGTAGGCTCAGCGATTCCACGTCCTCGGGGATGCCCGCGTAGTCGTGGGTCAGGTAGGGCGGACAGTGACCTCGCAAGATCCACGACGAGAAGCGAAGGCACCCCGTATGCAGGCCGCAATCGGGCCACCCCACCGTCTCTCCCTCCGGGTTCAGAAAAGCCCAACGGGTGCGGCGGTCTCCGTCGCGCATCGCCTGCCAGCGAGCCTCCCAGCGCATGTAGCGGATCGAAAGGATCTCGCTCCCGTAGCGGGACAACGGTGACAGGCGGCAATCCTTCTTGTGAATCCGGCCCTCCTCTCCGCAAGCAGAGCACACACGCAGACTGAGACTGCGCCGTGCCCGCTCCTCTTCCTCTTCCGTCCTCTCCGTGGTCATCCGACCTCCTTCCATGTTGCGCCGGTCTCTGCGGCTGCGGTGAACGTCACACCCGGGAGATCCGGGTGCGTCTGGTTCATGTGGTGATTGATGCACTCAATGACCCACGGGGCGGCGTGCTCGGGGCACTCGACCACCAGCGCGTCATGGGTCTGCGTCAGGAGCCCGGTCCCGGGTCCCCACTTGTGCAGGGGAATGTCCCTGTGAATCGCGATCATCGCGTCGTTCACCAGGGCGGAAGCCGCGCCCTGGATGGGGAAGTTGACGATCTCGTTGGGGTTTTCGCCGTCGAGGAAGTGTCGGCGCCGCCCATGCACCGGCTCCGCGACCCACCCGTGATCCCGGTAGTGCCCGATCTCCGCGTCCCAGCCCTGGGCCAGTTGCGGGATGCCTTCGAGCCACGACTGCCGCATCTGCCTGACCTGCTTCACCGACAGCCGGGCGTAGGGCAGGATCGGATCGCCCGTGTCGGGGTCGGTGAGTTCTGTGCTCTGGATGATCCGTGCGCCGGTCTCGACGGAAGCCTTGTATTGAAAGGCATACTGGATGATCTTGGCGAGTTGCCGCATATCGTTGGCGTCGCCTTGAAACTTGGTGCCCGTCATCCACGGGAACGCCGTCCCAGCGACCTTCTCAAAGTCCTCCCCGAACACTGCATATGCGGTCACGCTGGTATGCGGGTCCCAGCCCGCATCGAAGGCGTCGAGGTAGCGCCGGAGCCCCCACCGGGCAGCGGCGATTCGGAGTTCAAGTTGGTCGTAATCCGCGCCCACCAGCACGTTCCCGGGCTGCGGGACGATGAGTTTCCGCAGGTGCTTCGGGAAGTTCTGCGCGTTGATAGGCGACGACGATGAGAGCCGACCCGACACCGTGACGTGGGTGTTGTAGCCGGGCCGCATCCTGCCATCGGCCCACACGATGCCCCGCTGCTCATAGCCGCGCCGCTCTCGCTCGGCGGCCATGCGGGCCAGCAGTTCCGGGTCGCGCTCCGCCTCCCAGGCCAAGCGCCTTTCCTCGTCGTCCCAGCCTACACCGCTGACGACCTCGCTCATGGGCCGCAGTTTCACGATGTAGGTGCCGAGTTCCTTCATCACCTTGCGGTACTGGCGCAGTTTGGTGACGAAGGCGCGCTGGTGCTTCTTCATGCGCCCGGTGAACAGGCTCCGCATGACCTCGTCGCTGGTCGAGGCGTCGCCGCTGGCCGTGAACCGGATCTTGTCATCCAGTTTGGGGGTGAGGCCCCATTCATTGAACAGGAGTCGTCGGAGTTGCTGCGTGCTCCCCGGGTTGAAACCCGGGTCGCCCGCAAGGTCGGCGAGTTGCTTCCGCAGCGTGACCGTCCGTTCCAGGGCGTTGCGCTCGGCCTCGGCGCGGGCCTCTTGATTCACGAACATACCGACGTGGTGCATATCGGAGCAGACCCGCTGGACGGCGTGGTCCGTTGCGATGAGGCCGTCTTGCTGCGCGATCTTCACGTCCCGCACCAGAGGATCTACGCACGCCGCCGTCACGGCCACGTCGATTCCGCAGTAGTGGTGGAGTTCGCGGTCGGTCTCGGCGTCCACGGCCAGTTTTCGGCCCTGCCGGTCGGCCTTCCATGAGTGAACGTCGGTGTACTCGGAGCCGACGTACCCCAGGCTGTGCGGGAGTTCGCTCGCCGCCAGCCGGTGCAGGAGAATGGTGTCCAGGGTGGGCTCCGGCTCAACCCCAAGCCACTGGCGGATCACCATTCGGTCGTAGTAGCCGGCATTGTGGCCGACCTTCAAGCGCCCAGGGTCGGCAAAGAACCGCCGCAGCACGTCCTTGACCTGCGCCATGACCGCCGGGCTGTAGAACGTGGCGTCCTCGCCTCGGGGCTGGTTGTTCCCCGTGGAACGGCTGCGGGTGCCGACGACGACGATCTTGCCCGTCCCGTTGCCGATGCCAACGCATCGGACGTTGCACGACAAGGCTTCGATGCCGTCCGTCTCTACGTCGTAGACGAAGGGACCGGGGCCGGACAGGAAGGCGTCGAGGTCGTGGGGCGCCGGGCTGTAGACGATCTCCGGCTCCTCCCAGGTGAGCGTTCCCCGCTGCCACCGCACCAGCCGGTCGAGGTCGCGATTGAACGCGCCCTGCCAGCGCTGCTGAGCAAGGACCAGCCCTGGGTCCAGCGTCGGCACGATCCGCACGTCCCGACGCACCACCGCCTCCCCCTCGGGGGCCGGCGTCTCCGGCGGCAGGAGCCGCAGGGACCCGTCCTCGCGCTGGGTGAGGTTCCCGTCGAGGATGCCGCCTCGGATTGCCTGGATGCTGGGGTTCCCGCCCAGAAGGGCTCCGGCTGCCAGTTTCCCCGCCGCCAGAATCCACCGCCGGGGGAAGGCGTGCAGCGTGGCAAGCACACCGGGCCTACAGCACTCCATGGGCGTCGGAAGCATGGGCAGCACCTTGGGAGTCGCGCCCGTCTTGCGGGCTTCCCGGGCTGCCGCCGTGTTGGCCTTCCGCCGCTCCGCGTTGCGGGTCCGCAGCCGGGCGAGCGTCTGATCCAGGGGGACGATGCCCCGACACATGACGGCGTAGCCCATCGTCGTGTTTCGACGCTGAATCCCAGCATTACGCATGGCCGCCTTGACGACCTTCTCCCCGGGTCCCACGAAGGGGCGCAGACGGCTGGCGCTCGTCTGGTCAGGGTAGTCCGCGAGGATGAGGAAGCGCGGGTCGGAGCCCCCCGGCTCCGGCAGCACGGGTCCGTCGGCGTCCGCGAGCGGGCACACGTCGCAGCGGCAGCCCAGGGCCATCGCAGAGCGCTTGTCGGGGGTGTCAGCCATCCGATCCCCCCCTGCCGCCGGACGGCGATCCGTAGCCGTCCTTTGCCCAGCCTCCTCCCCGCAAGGAAAAACTCGACCGACTGATCATGCGGACAGTCTTGGGCTCGCCGCACGCGGGGCACGGCTGATCGGCCTCGATGGCGCGGGGAGACACCAGCACATCAAACCGATGGTCACACACAACACAACGCTGAACGAACAGAGGCATCAGTCCATCCCCCCGTCGAGCGCAACCAACGGCGCCGGGCCAGCGTAGGCGATCATCATTCCGCGCACGTCCCCGCGCAGCCAGCAGTCGGCGCAACGGTCGTAGCGAGCAAGAGCGCGGAGGTAGTCGGCCTCGTCTTCGGGACGCCACCGCCGGTATGCGCTGTCGAGCCCCCATCCCAGGCGATCGCGGTCACGAACCCACCGCTCGCCCTGGGGTCCGCCCACAAGGGACCAGCCAACGCGGCTGTCCCGCTGGATGACCTCGGTGTGCTGTGTCTCTGCGCGCCTCATTCTGCACCGCCCATGCGGAGCGCGAAGCGGGGGCGCTCGACGCCGCCCAGGACGGTCACAGGCTCGCCCCACTCACGGACGGGCCTCCACCACACATGGCCGCCCCGGGCGCCAATGTAGACGACTCCAAGACGGTCGGGGTCCGGCTCGCTGGCGAAGCGGCCAACCCACGGCGAGGCGCCGAGGACGGTGTAGATGCCGCCCTTGTAGTGCTGCCACACCGTCCCAGGCTGCGGACAGTCCGTTTCACGCCGCAACTCGACCACAGCGGTCTTGTGCGTCTCATGGTGGCAGGCGAACATCACACCGCCGAAGGTGTCGGGATCGATCACAACTCCTCCAGGCGGCACGCGATGGCTTCCACAATCTCGACGCGGTTCTGCGTCGCTTCCTCAATCTGCTGAGCGTCGAGCAGAAGGCTGGCGTCCTCGCACAGCGCGATCTCTCCCAAGACCTTGCCGCGCTCGCTCCCCATGGGCAGAGAGACGAGGACCCACCCAGGGCGGCCTCGGAGGGAGCCCTTGCGAAGCGTCTGAATGGCATCCAGCACGGTTTCGGCCCACACTTCTGCGGCCTCGGTGTCAGGATTTACGTCTCCCGCGTCCAGAGACGCCGCGATGGCCTTGGCGGACTCCCGCCACTCCCTGACTTCGTCGCGGCTGTCCGCGAGGTCCGCGTGGAGGATGACGATGAGGTCGTCGGTCTCGTCTCCCCGCAGCGCAAGTCGGTCCACGTCTCGGAGGAGCGTGTCGAGGGCGATGGAAGATTGCAGCATTTCGGCACCGTCCGAGGCATAGGCCGCTTCGATGAGCGTCCACAACTCATGGGACAAGGACGAAGCGAGGGAGGACGTGCGAGGCGACGTGAGGACAGAGCGAGCGGCAAGCGCAGTCATGGCAGCACCCAAGGCGAGAAAGGGCGGTCAGGGCAACAGAGGGTGCTGCACACTGACCGCCCGAAGGACGCGATAGACCGGAAGCGAAGCGGGGGCGTGGTCGATGATTAGGACCTACCCTTGGAGCACCGTGCCCCCGCTTCACCTCACGGCAGATCAGCGGTTGAGCAGCGCCGCGAGACCAGCGGAGGCGGGAGCCGCAGCGGGAGCCGCGATGCCGTTGCTGGGTGCGGCGGCGACGGCTGCCGGGGGAGTCGGCAGCGCGGAGGGAGCAGCGACCGCGAGGGGCTTGGGAGCAGCGGGAGCAGCGGGAGCCGCAGCCGGAGCGACCGCCTTGGGACCGCCAGCGGCGTCCTGGGCCGCGCGCCGGGTGGCGTAGGTCGCGGGCTTCAGGAAGCGGAGGCGCTGGGTGGTGCTCCCGTCCATCTTGACCCGCTCGCTGATCTCCACGACGCAGTCCCGACCGGCGAAGATCCCGGGGATCTGCTGGTGCGCGATCGGACCCGCAGCCCGCAACTCGTCGGGGGTGAGGCCCACCGCCAGGAAGGCGGTTGCCCACACCTGCTTGTGGCTCGCGACCTTCTTGGCGTCGGTGGTGTCCGAGGGGGAGAGGTTGATCCACTCCGTCCGCACGGCGCCTGCGTAGTCAACCTCAGTGATCTCGACCTTGAACTCGACCTGGGGCGTGCCCTTGGACGAGGCCACGATCTGAGCCGTCTGGACGCGCCCAGGGAAGACCCCGGTGGGGAGGGGGACGCCGCCGCCCTCGGTGATGGTAATGTCAGAGAAATCGAGGAATCCGGTGCTCATGGCACTCTCCTGTGTGGTGTGTGGGCTCTGAGCCCGTGTGTGCCCGCGAGGGCAGGTTGAAGGCCCTTACAGGCCGAAGACGTTGTTGGAAGGGGCAAAGAACGTGGCGTCCCGCGTGGCGGCGGCGCGGCGCAGAGCCGCCCGGTCCCAGGCATCGCGGATCGTCCAGCGGACGTGGCGCGGGTCGTGCCCCTCGGCGAGCAGCGCGGCATACGCCTGCTCCAGAAGATCCCGGTCGCCCTTGGGGTCCTGGGGGACCAGCGCCGACGCGATGGCCTCGACGGCGCCCTCCTGCCAGCCCAGGGAGGACAGGCGCGAGACCGTGTAGCCGTTGTGGCGCAGGATCTCTCCGAGGTTCATGGGTGCCGGGCTCGGCGTGCCGTTGTCGCGGTCCTTACCGACGTAGTCTCCGCCGCTGGACACGCGGTAGATTCCCGGCCAAGGCTTGCGCTGGGGGTCTTGGTCGGCCCGCAGGACAAGGTCGCACATGGCGGGCAACTGCTCCGGCAGTTTGCCGGTGAGATCGGGGCCGCCGCGAATCCGCATCCCGTCGTCGCGCATCCGAGGCGGCTTCAGCCAGCACGTCACGACGACGTGGAGGCCGGCGAAGCGAGCCGCGTTTCTGAAGCCCAGGACGGATTCGCGCAGGGCGCCGAAGAGGCGGAAGCCGCTGTAGCGCTTCTCATAGGCCGCCATGGTCTGCTCGGCGAGAAACGAGAAGTCGTCCACAATGACGGCGTCGTAGCCGCCCTGGGCCTTCGCCGCCTGGATGGCCTGCGTTGCCTCATCGATCGTCTCGACGGGCATCTGGGCGGGGTCGTAGCCGCAGAGGGCGGGGATAGGCTTCAACGCCCCCGGCGCTGCCAGGAACAGCGCATTGGGGAAGGAGTAGCCCGTGTCGGTGGTCTTCCCGTAGCCGCTGGGCCCGTAGGCGCAGACGAACGCGGGAACGCGCTGGGTGCTCATTGGAGTCTCGATGGTGTGTGTGGTGTGTGTGCGGTGAAGGTACAGAATCGACAGGGACACGTCAAGGTTAGAATCCGCCGTACCTGTCGATTCTTTCCCTCTAACAGTTCCGCATCTTCGACCAGCGGGGGACGGAAAGGTCGATCATCTGCGGAACACGGCCCGGCCAGGACCCGGTCGTCTCGCACGCCGTCAGGCGGTCCAGAAGGCTCTGGCGGTAGGCGGCGCCCATCTGCCTCGCCTCGGGCGACACCCGGAACAAACCCACGTCGTAGGGCTTGCCCTTCTCGACCGCGAGCAGGATCGGGGTGCAGGGTCGTCCGGTCAGAATCTCTGCGCCGGTCGAGTAGTGCTCCATCTGGCCGATGTAGCCATAGTTGTCCGCCGCGCGAGCGAACGCCTCCGGCTCAATCTCGCGGGTCGTCTTCACGTCCACGCAGAACAGAGGAGCGGTGGGATCGATGTCGGCTCCTGGGGACCAGCAGAGGCGGTCGATCTTCGCCTTCATGCGGCGCCCGCCTTCGTCCCAGAAGGCAGCGCGCTCGTTGACGCCGGGGAGGTCGAGGATCATCGCGGCCTCGTCATGGGCGCGCACCGTGGCGACCATCGCCTCGATCTCGGCAGCCTCGGACTCCGTGATGATCTCGTAGTCGTCGCCGTAGAGGCGCCGATACTGATCCCACGCCTTCCCGCGACGCTGGCCCGCGTAGACCTTCCAGCCCACGCCGTAGACCTCCGGCTGGAGCAGAGCCGCGTGGAAGGCTCGCCCGAAGATGAAGGCCGGGGTGTCCTCGCGCGGGTGGCGCCGGTTGTGGTCGTACATGCGCGGGCTGTCGCCCACGATCTTCAGTGAAGACCAGTTGGTTCCATGGGCGGAACGGTAGTGGTGGTCGGGAATATCAAGGAAGCCGGACAGGTCCAGCATGGCAGTCTCCAGGGTGTCGTGTGTGAGAGCGGCCCGTTTCCAGACCGCCCCGATGACGTAGCGCGGGATCGTCAGGAGCGGCGGTCAGGAACCGCCCGCCATCGGAATCTCGCGGGAGCCCTCAAAGTAGACGCGCGGGCCCAGGTTGGGGTCGTCCGTGACCTCGACGCGGGTAATGGTAGCCGCGCGCATGGCCCGCAGGACCAGCGGCATGAGGGTGTCGAGGGTCAGGGGGACCGCCTGGGGCGCCGCAGCGGGCTCCGAGGGGGGCTGGGGCTCCTCCTCCGGCTCCAGGGGCTCAGCGGCCTCTACGGGCTCAGGAGGGCAGTCCTCCCACCCGGCAGCCCAGCCGGGCCCGGCGGGACGCACCTGCACCCAGCCCGCGCGTCGCGCCTGCTTGTCGTTGGGGCCGCCCATGAAAAACAGGCGGCCATCCTCGCGGACGCCGATGATCGCGGTGCGGCGAGGGCCGGACAGGCGCCGATCGCCCCAGGCCCGCACAGAGGCGCGGAACAGCGCGTCCAGGGAGGTGACGAGCAGGCTGACCCAGCCCTGCCCCTCGGCGGCGACGCCGCACTCCTTGTAGACGGCGTAGCGGAGCCGACGGGCAGTCTCCATGGTCGTCAGGGTGCTCTCGCCCACAATGCGGGCGGCGGCGTCCGCGAAGCGCTGCGGGTCGCGGAGGTAGGGGTTGGTGAGGACGAGCCGGATGAGGGCCCGCTGCTGTCCAGGCGGGAGGGTGGTGAATCCCATGGGTCTCTCGGTGTGTGGTGTGGTGTGCGGGGCATCTGTCAGGCCATGCCCCCCTGCGCCTCGCCCTCTCAGGCATTGTTCGCTCAGGCTTCGCCGCGCCCCAAGCCGTTGCGGGCAGCGAGGTCCGTGACCAACAGGGCCCAGGCCCAGGCTTCGATGCCGTCGATGGCCTCCTGGGCGGTCTCTCCGCCCATGGCCCACAACAGGCTGCCGTTGGTAGCGTCCTCGCACGTCGCGATCGCCGTAGGGACGCCGAGCAGCGGAAGGTTGTCCTCCACCGGGCGGACCTCGACGTGCAGGCAGAACGTCCAGTCAGGGTTGACCGTCGCCAGTTTGGCGTTGAGGTCGATGATGCGGGCATCCACAGCAATCGCGCTGTCCACGTTCCCGCCGGTCAACTGGAGGTAGGCGACCTGCTCCTGGCAGGAGTCGCAGGGGCACTGATGGCCGTCCACAACCGGCATCCGTCGGGGCTCCACATCGATCGTGATGTAGGACAGGCCCTCCGTAAGCAGGGCGCTGTAGGAGGTGGCTACGACCTCGTCCATGGCCCACAGGACGCGCGCCCACTCGACCTTGGGGGCGTCGAAGGCCGGCAGATCCATCCAGTCCGTGACCGGGGCCCAGCAGACCCCTTCTCCGATCTCCACGTCCTGCACAAGCGCGACGATGCGGACCTTGGCCTCGGCGCCGCGCACGGCGATCTCGGCCAAACAGTGCAGGTGGGCGACCTGCTTCCCACGCTCAGGACAATCGACCTTCACGTCCCAATCGTGGTTCTCGTAGGTGTAGTAGGGGTCGCTGG
>VMHT01089706.1_pt1 | contig 29658 bp, 39 predicted proteins | sample 4693611 | NCBI WGS metagenome assembly VMHT01 (sample SAMN12280063, study PRJNA550983) | marine metagenome | isolation source: seawater sampled from same location over 5 years 0.02-0.2 micron viral filtrate | place: USA: collected off the coast of southern California halfway between the port... ... | reverse complement strand
ATGTCGTCAAGTCCCTTCACCTCTGAGGGTGTGGACTTGATCGTTGACTTTATCTTAGCATCTTCTTCCCATTTTTGCAATAATTCTGCTGCCTGTGCGTCAACACTTGTCATTTCCATGTCAACCTTACCTTCTATCCACTTCTCCTTTAACCAAGCGATAACCCCTAACGCTAAAAAAGAGATAGGGAAGCGTTGCTTCTTCGCCCATCTCTCATACTTGACATACCATGGTTCTTTCCCTGGTCCAAATGACTTCTCGAACTTTATCTCCATTTTGTGTAGTAAGGTTTCTGACTTGATAACTTAGCAGTCTCTATTTCATCACTCTCATCAGGGTTTGTGTGGTGTGTAACCTCCCTCAGTGTCTTCAAATAGTCTAGGACATGAGATCTGATCTCCATCAACTCATCATGACATCCTTGATTATGAGCACATGCTCTGAGTTTATGATCAGGTTTGAGTACTGACTCTTGGAATAGGGACAGTGCTCTATCATACTTGATCTCTGGTGTTTCTTTTCCAATCATACTTTTGCTTTTTCAATTAGATACTTTTCTTTTGCTCCTGCTTTTTCAGCAGCATACAGTGCGAAGGACTTAGTAGCAATCATTCCCATAATATGTTTGATGTTGTTACTGTCATTCTCATCAAGTGGTCCTGCCAGTCCAACCATAGCACCCATAACAATGCCTAGTTCACAAAGAACAACAATAAAGATTAACTTTAATGCCCACTGTCCTGTGTTAAAGAACTTCTTGATTTGTTGTTTTGCAAAGTTAGTCATGATTCTGCTACTACTTTCTTCTTACCTATGTTGTACTTGGATTCAAGCACCCAGTCTGCCTTGTCTTTGTAAGATAGTACCTTGATCTGATTCAATGGTGCTACCTCTGTTAATTCTTCTGCTTGGAAATTTACTAATCCCCAATCAAATAGTAACTTAGCAATTCTGTTACGTCTCTCAACATCATTCTTAGTGATGTTTGCTGGTTTACCATCTAACGCAAACAGTTCTTTAAAGTGTACTATATAATACTTTCCTTTTTTGTGTAATATGTGACAGGATTGATATAATTTGTGGTCCTTTCTGGACGCTACACCGATACGAGTAAGGGTCTCGCGGACTTTTAGGAAGTCATCAGGTTCCTTTAAAGTCACTTCTAGCATCATATCCTGAGACCAAGAGATCTCATCAGTCATTTTTTTCCTCCAACATTTAATTTCAGTTTGATGACTTCAAGTTGACCCTTGCTCAGTAGTTTCAATGCATCTTGTGCCTTGTCGGTACTATATCCGTAGAACTCTTTGACAAGTTCTAGGTCGTTATCTGTCGATTTTTTATTCCAGGGAGAAAACCTTTTGGATTTCCTAATACTATATAGATAAAAATTATATTGAAGATCGTTGTCCAAAGTATAGAAACGATTCATCTCATTGCTGTACATAATACAGTCAATATAGTCTGACATACACTTGTTTATAACGAACTTTGGATACTTTTTCATGGCACGTTCATCGTCTTGAAGGTTACCTTGTTTTAAGTTTATACCATTAAGATATGCAGTTAATGAGTACTCAAATTTATTGTCCATAAAGAAGTGTTTCAAGTGGGTTGGTAGGTTCTTCGTCGTAGTTTGTTATTAATAACTCTGCTTTCTTAGTGTTGTCTGGTCTATGCTGCATTCCATATGTCATAGAGAAATAACGTTGGTTATATTCCTTAAACATTTCCTCTATCTCTTCATCTATATTATAGGTGATCATCCATTGACCTTCACAATCTTTACAATCCTCAGCAAATTTAGCATGATCAAAGTCTTTATGCAATCCTGCGTCTCTACCGTACAAATAAGATCCTATTTTATAAGGAGGATCTAAGAATTGGAATACACCTTCACCTTCTTGTTGTAATGGATCAGTATAATCAAGACAAGTTATCTCCCAGTGAGATATAATATCCTGATACTTTTTAAGATTAGATGCACCACGAAGTGTGAAGTTCTGTTTGGATGCTGACTGTGAGAATGATGAGTTCTCTGTCAGACCAGAGTAACTACACTTGTTAAGTACCCAGAACAATACTGCCTGTCTGAAACTATCTGCATTGATAATCTCTTTCTTACTCTGGTCAAACAATTCCTTAGCAAGATCAGGTGTTGCATGCTCTTGTTTGATAGCATAACAAACATCACTTAACTCATCACCACGATCTCTAAGGTTTATCCAGAAATGATACAGAGGAACATACAGATCATTAATCCATACAGGTGTCTCTGGGTGACATTGACTAAAATATAATGCCATAGATCCACCACCGACAAATGGTTCTCTGAACTCTTCTATGTCAAGAGGAAACCAGTTGTATAGTCTGACTGCTGCTCTTGATTTACCCCCAGGATATCTGAGTGGAGTCTTTAATAATTTGTTTAATTTCATAGTACTTTTATCCTCGCCATCGGTATACCCTGTGGTCCTGCATTTACAGCACCATTAGGTAATGAGTTGAATGACATAGTATATCTGTCTTCTTTCCCTGCATGAGGATTACTGTAATGTCGTAACCATCCAGGAAATACCATTAGTTTCCCTGGTTTTGCTTCTGACTTTTCAAAGGGACCATCGAAATGATCTCTTATAATCTCTAATGTGTCAAGATTACGGATATCTACTGGGTCTTGGAAGATTGTTTCAGAACCTTCGGTGAAATAGAAAACCCCAGAGAGATAAGAATAAGGGTGACGATGAAGAGGGTGTCCTGCACCTGATCCTGATGGTGCATAGTTTGCCCAAGCAAGTGAGATTTTAAGTTCCTCTACTTGTAATGCAAGATCAAGTCTAATAAACTCTAAACAGTCCTCAAAGAATCCACAAAGAGGTTTCATCGGTTCATCTTTATGAATATCACCACGAGTTGTTCTAACACCAGCAGGGTAATTGTACATAGCATAGTCAAGAGTCCCTAAGTGTTCTCTTGCTTGATGCATAATGTTTAAGTCCTCACCTTCTAGGTTGAACTCATACACTCTTGTAGGAAATAGTTCATGTTTCTTAATCGTCATTGTCCCATGCCTTTGGCGAATGATAAACTAAAACAAACGCATCACACTTAGGACACGATAGGTTAGTAACTATATTATATTCTTCATTGCAGTAGTCCTCACCATCGTGGTCACCACCCCAAATCAGTTCTGTGTTACAGTGCCAACAGTTCATTGAAATTCACACCTCATCATTAGTTCTGTCATGAATGCAACCAGATTAATTTCCTGATCCATAACAAAGTTTGATTTGTATTGGTACTCACCTATGATTAGAACTGCTTCGGGTATACTCTTCGGTTTCATGTGAGTATACATGGTGTCGTAAACTTTTCTCATAATGATATGTGGTTCATTATCTAGGTTGTTTACAACCCATTTCTTCATGTTAGTAAATTCTCTATTTTTAAGATGCCCAACCAGATCAGTAACTGTGATGTCAGCACCACTAGCAAGAATCCCGACATCAATTTTGCCTTTACTGGAATACTTTTGTAACTCATTTAATGTCCTCCTAAAATCAGGAAAGTACTTTTGTACAATCTCTGCTACAACTTTCATTTCAAATTCAATATTCTCCAATGCAAGAATCTTATGAACTCTCTTAAAGAATAGTGTTGCTAGTTGTGCTTTCTCTTTTCCTTTTACATGGAAATCTACAACTGAACAACGAGAATGTATTGGATCAAGGATCCTATTCTTATAGTTGCATGTGAATATAAATCGACAAGCATTCTGGAACTCCTCAATGTTTGCACGCAGTAACATCTGCACGTCAGGAGTAGTATTATCTGCTTCGTCGATAATAATTACTTTATGTTTTGCTTTTGATGTAAGGGAGACACTAGCAGCAAATGACTTTGCTTGATTTCTTACAGTGTCTAGGAATCTACCTTCATCAGAACCGTTGATTACATAGTAATCTGCACCCAGTTCTTTACATAATGCTTTGGCAATAGTTGTTTTACCTATGCCTGCGGGTCCTGCTAGGAGAAGATTAGGTATCTCTCCTTGTTCTAGGAATCCTTTAAACATTTCTTTTGTATCCTCTGGGAGAATACAATCGTCAACAATCTCTGGTCGATACTTCTCGACCCAAAGAAATTCATTCATAATAAAATTAAACCCAAGTAGGTTTGCGATCAGGTTTCCTCAGGTAATTATTACATACCCAAGGTTTAGATGCAACATAACGTTTGTATGCATCAAATGTGGAAATAGATTTGTCATGCTTGAACTCATCGTACATAGCACGAGCAAATGGTGTAGGACCTAGATCTTCCCGAGGAAAGATTTGATCTGCTACAAGTAGTGTATCATGACAAGTATGTCTTTTACCATACCTGTGGGTATATTCCTCACACAACGCAAGACCATGGTTGATTAACCACCGCCAGTTTTTCTGCGCCCACTGTGTGCAAGGATGATTACGAAAGGCACCCTTCTCTGTACGATATGGTTGCCCATCTGCACGAGGTAGAGTGCCAAAAGAATGTCCCCATTCTTCTGATGCCACAATAGATAACATTTGACATGTTTCTAGGGGCATCTTAACTATGTGTTTGTCAGGCAGAGACTGAGCAGACTTGGTAGGATCAGGATCAGTGACAAAAATGTTCATTAGTGTGGATTATAATATGTGATGATTAGGAATACGATGAATATTATAACAAGAAATATTAAACCGTACAACATTAATACTCCGAATCAGGTTCAAGTGCAACAAGCAAGTCAAGAGATTGTAATTCTTTCTTTGCTGTTGATTTAATTATAGCAGATAGTTTAGCAACTTTGCTAGTAAACAACTCAACTTTATATCCTGATACAATGTTTGACTTACCACCTAATGTAGGACATACAATCCTTAGGTTCTCAGTCTTAACACAGAAACAGAACTCTTTATCTGTCTCACCTAGATCAACTGTAAAGACATTTGAAGAACTGTTACGTTTGTCCGTAACGATAGCACTGAGGTTACCTTCATGTGCAGTGAAGCATATGTCAGGAAGACTGTATGTTGCTGCTGCGTTAAACATCTTCTGGAAGTCCATGTACTCGATGTTCATTATCTGTACAGGTTCTCCTAGGTCAGCAAGTTTATCAGGAGGAGCAGTGATCATTCTTTCGTCAGCATAGTAATACTTCATCTTACTACGACCGTGACTGATATTAACTAAGTTCTCTTGGAAGTCAACATCACTCTTTAATCTATCACCACCAGATACAATAGACATAGTGTTTAGAAACACATGTAGATCATAGATTGGTGCTTGAACAGGGATATTGAGAGTGTTAAAATCTGCCACTCCCATAATGTTTTTGTTGTTAGAGATAGTGGATACTCTCTGCCCTGGTTTCAATAGTATAGAAGGATTAATTAGTTTGAAGATATTAAATACTTCTAGTTGTTCATCAGAAATTTTCATAGAATCAGGAATCATTATCAAAGTTTGAGAAGTGGTACAGTAGTATAGCATAGTGCATGACTTTTAGTAAGTCAGACTTATTCTTGCCATTTTTCTTGCCGAACCTAGCAGCATATTTTATGATGTTAGATTGACAAAAGTCAGACACAGTACCTATGGACTCTAAAAGGTCTAAGGTCTGTGTCTTGTCTTGATCATCCCCTACATAATGTCCTTGGTATGTGTTATCGACATACTGTTGGACGATTTGTAGAGTCTCGTTTTCACGATATTTGTTCATGATTATATACTAGCAGAGAAATTAGTCTACGTCAACTGTTAGTGGATTCTCATCAAGAACTGCCTTAGCATCAATCTTAGAATATAGTTCTAGGAATGCAGTCTTTGTCTCATCATCAAATCTGTTGAGGCAAAGTTTGATTGCTTTAACTCTGTCCTTGAAGATAGCGAATGCACGAATGATGTGTACAAGTCTTCTGGTTGAGATGACTTCATCAACACCACCTTCTTTGAAAGTCTTACGGATGATCTCTGCCCATGTACCTAAGTTCTCGATGTACTCATCGTCACAGCACTTCAACTCAGAGCAGTAGTTATGTAGTAACTTCTGTTCGATCTTGATTGAAGGATACTCTTGCTCGAATGTGAGTGGGAATCTTTCTAGGAATGCTTCGTTTAGAACATTAGTACCAACAAAGCGACCGTCATCAGAACCTTTTCCCTTGGTGTTAGCGGTTGCAACCACCGTGAAACCTTTCGCGGGAGAAACTTGCGTGCCGATCTTTTTAAGGAATACTCCATTGCCTTCTAGGATTGATTGTAAACATAAGATTTTGTTGGATGCTAAGTCTAACTCATCGAGTAATAGAACTGCACCTCTTTGTAGTGCTTCTAGCACTGGACCGTTGTGCCATACTGTGTTGCCATCAACAAGTCTGAAACCACCGATCAAATCATCTTCGTCAGTCTCGACTGTGATGTTGACTCTGATGAGTTCTCTACCTAACTGGGCACATGCCTGCTCAACACCGAATGTCTTACCATTACCTGATAGACCTGTGATGAATGTAGGGTAGAACACTTCTGACTTGATGATTTTCTTTAAGTCAGTGAAGTTACCGAAGGGAACATAGTTAGGGTCCTTAGCAGGAATAAGATCTTTGCCTGCTAGGTATGCAGGGTCAAAAGAATCAACAAGAGTTGTCTTGTTAGCAGACTTACTCTGGAAGTTCTGCTCTAACTTTTCTGCGATAGTCAGGTTCCACTTACCGATACCTGTTTTGAATTGCTTTAATCTTTTCTTGACTGTTGCATATGACACATTGTATTTGTCAGCAGCATCAAGGAGATTTGGTGTAGTAACATCAAGACCGAACTTATTTGAAAGGTAGTCTACTAGGTCTTGTGTTGTGACTGGTGCGGGTGCGAATGGCATAATCTATTTGTTTGTTTCGTATGATCTAATTGTATATGATTCTATGTGGTTTGTAAGCACATAGTGGACACTATGCTATCTGTCCTACGAAGGAGGATAACATAGCGCGGTTGATAGACTTTGACTTCAAAGACTTACCGAAGGCACGTTTGATTTCTGCCTTGGTTGCATCTTCTTTAACATCCATTTCTGTATCTTCGTTGTATGAGTTTGAAGCAAGAACATATAGTTCATTGTAACCAACATTCTGTACAACAGCACACTTGTTTTTCTTGAACTTCTTATGGATTGAAGTTGCTTTGTTGTAGTCATGGATGCCTAAGTGACTTAGGAAATATCTGAACCCACGACTAGGGCATATTCTGATACCAAGAACATTAGATCCTGGATTTGTCTCTCTGATTACTTCTAGTAAACGTTGAGTCATTTCTGAGTTAGCGTTATGTACAGTAGCGTAGTGACGACCTTTGTGTCTGATCACTGTATTGTACTGGTTGTAGTCAGGATATATTGATCCACTATCTAACTCTCTCCATCCACCCGACACTCCTTGTTTGCATGTTGGTAGGCACTGTGACTCACCATCAGTCAAAACTATTAGGTGTGTCTTTTCTACATTCTTTGTTGCTTTCCACTTACCTAAGTAAGACTGCATTACAACAAGTGCTTCATTAAGTGGAGTACCGCCAAGACCCATAAACTTAGGAGGACGAGGAGCACTTGACTCCCAGTGATTACGTTGAGCATAATAGTTTGCTACGCGATAGAGGTTCTTACAATTCTTATTGAACACCTTAGTATGAGTATCACTAGAAAGAAGGTTGCCGAGTCTGAATCTCTTGTCGATAAAGAACTCACCAACATTTCTTGATGAAGTGAATAGAGATGATCCATCATCTTCGTAGTAGGAATCGTTGTACTCTTTACCTTCTGCGATTAGAGACATACCACCGTCAACAACGAATGAATATACATCAAAAGGAATACCGACTTTCTTACAAAACTGACATAGGTTGATAACCTGACATATAGTTTCGTAAATCTCACATGCCATAGAACCTGACCAGTCTAGTAGGAATACAAGACCATGGTTCTTACCATCAGGAGTACGAGTTACCTTCTTGAAGATGTCATCGTTGAACTTGTAGGTGTGAAGTTTTGCAGTGTCAAGAACACCAGTCTTAGCAATAGATTGTCTTGCATATGCTGATGCTGCTTTCTTACACTCAAACTCCTTTACTAGATAGTTGACATCCTTAGCAGTGCGTTTACAGAATGATACAAATTTAGCATCTACTTCATCGAATGGACTTGGTTGACCTTTCTCCACATACCCTGCTATCACCCATTCTTGCCATTCTTTCTCTGCTGCATCCCAGATTTTTTGTGGTGAAACGATGATATTATCGTGATCAATTTTCTTAGGGAATGATGCATAAGAGATTTCTCTTTGGTTCTCATCTGCTAGTTGAGATGCCTGTGCGTCGAATGATCTCTGTGTCTCTACAACATCAATACTTGGTCTAGCATAACCTAGTGCTTCGTTTGGACCAAGACTGTGGAGGTTATCACCCTCTCCATTCTCACCTTGCTCTTCCTTAGATTCTGGTGAGTCGAAGTCAGGCATATGCTGAGGGTTTGGTGAATCTTCACCACCCTTACCTGTTGATAGATCTTCTAGTGGACCGAAATCTTCTTGATCTTCTTGTCCTTGATCGAATGGTGTTGCTCCAAAACCCTCTGATTCTAGGTCATCTTCCTCTTCTGTGTTCTCTGGTTGGTTGTCTTGGGTGTACTTCCAAATAGCATCAGCAGCAGCGATTGCCTCTTCAAATGTTTCAGCAACTGCCACAGCGTCTTTTAGAGGGGTCTCAGCAGCATTGAAAGGCATCATTGCATACGCACCGATCTTGAAGTGAAGGTTGATTCTGTCGATTAAAGGTAACTCTTCTAGGTTTTTGTCTTCTACCATGAAGAAGTCTTGACTGTGTAGTTCTGAATATCCACCGTAGAAGTCTTTTGAAAGTCCTGGGTACTTACGCTTCATTAACTTCTCAATACGTGCATCCTCTGTAACGTTTAGGAATGCCATTGGGCATGGAAGTTTGTCAAAGTCTGGTGAGTTAGGTGTATATAATGCGTGTCCTACCTCATGTCCTACTAGTAGGTTGTAAACTGTATCGCTTGCTCTTGTCCACATTGGAAGTGTCAAGACTCTGTTAGCAACATCGAATGATGCAGTCGGTACTTGCTTGTGCTCTACAACTAGGTTCTCTGTTGCAAGTAGTCTTGCTAGTGAACCTTTGATTTCGATGTTTGTCATTTCTCTTTCGTGTCTATGATTCTATTATGACAGAAAAACCGCCCAATAGGACGGTTAGTGGACACTTTGTCAACTGGTTTATTGCAGTCCTTCTCCGTACTCATCTTGTAGTGGTGTAGGATACCCAATCTTTTCTAATAATTGTTTCGGAACCTTTTTCAACTGGATGTCATAAGGTATAGGTGCGTTCACCAAACATACTCTTATACATTCTAACTCTTCCTGAGTTAGTGGAACCATTTCCCAATCTATTTTGGTGCAACCAGTTCCTGCTGCCATCTTTGGATCTATTTCAATCATCTTCGTACTACCACCACATCACCTTCTTCATCATCATCATCTTCTTCCTCTGCATGAAATACTAATAGTTCATCACCGTTCCGTACGTCTGCCATTTCTGGATGTACATTCCTTTTAGGTTTATTCGCTGCCTCTAACGTTGATCTCATTGTAGCAAACATAAATGCGAAGGTTGCTCCGAACAATGCTACAAAGAAACACAGGTATATAAAGACAGTGATGTCATTCATGTTCTATTCTCATACTGGTAAATTAAAAGTACTCCAAGAACTACCCAGAATACTACTTCAAGTCCATAATTAGTCATCGTGATTATCCCATTGATCTTCAAGGTCTTTATTATTAAAGAATGCTCTATACACACCGAATCCAGTTAGTCCAACAGTGAATACTAAGAGTGCAATTCCAAACGTTGCGTTAGGATCTGCGTTGAAATGTGGAATGATTGCGTTACATTTACTCCACGTCCCTGGAAGTGTGTAGACGTTAGGACAAGTTGCTAGAAACATAAATTTTAAATACTATCTTCATTATACAGGAGACTATGCGTTTGTCAAATGTAAATTTGAGAAATCTCCATCTTTTTTAAATTCAACCGTACGATCGAAGCGGTCGATTAGGACTTCACCTTTGTGTGAAATCACAAACAAGTTAGTGTTGTCCAACTTGTTCTTTAATATCTTCATCAATTCATCGGTAGCAGACTGATCAAGGGATGAGTCAAACACTTCATCAAGAATGAGTAGGTTAGTTGCTACACTATTTTTAAGTTGAGCAACTTCTCTCCATGTAAACAGTAGTGCTAGGTCAATCTTTTGCTTTTCACCCTCAGAGAATGAGGAGTATGTAAAGTCATCACGGAATCGTGATAGGATCTTCTCAGTAAAATTATCATCTAGTGTGAAATTTATAAAGAAGTCCATGCTATGAAGATATTTATTAATCCTAGCATTGATTAGTGGAATGAACTTAGCAATAATTTTTGTTTTGATACCACCGTCCTTTAATAACTCTCCTACAATTTTAAGATAGTTGTTCTGAGTGTTGACCTTGGCACAGTCTTCTTTCTTTTCTTTGAGTTTAGTTTCTATGCGTACCAACTCTTGTTTCTCACTCTCTAAGTTAGATGTATCACTACCAACCTCAGTTAGTATCTCAGTATTCTCTTTGAGTAGTTTAGTTTCCTCATGGGTCAATGCTTGTATCTCATATCTAAACCCATTGATCTCTTCTGATTTCTTCCTGAGTTCTTTTACAGTAGAAGAAAGGTTCTTAATCTCATCAGTGATCTTTCTAGATCCTTCCAATAGTTCTACTGTCTTATCGTCCAGAATCTTTATCTTCTGTTGCTTAAACTCTTCACTAATATCTTGGGTACAGGTGGGACATGTATGATTGCTATTAAAGAAATCCATCTCCTTACGAGAGTTCTCATAGCGTTGCTTGATCTTGGTACGCATTTCTTTAAACTTCTCATGCTTATCAACAGCGCGATCTAGTTTTAATATCTCAGGTTCCAGATCATTACAATTCTTGTCTAGTTGTTTGACTCTGCTTTTTATTTCAAGCATACGTTTTTCATTAGTATCAAACTTCTTCTGCTTCCTTTCCATCTGTGTAGTATCAACCTTTTCTAGGTTCTCGATATTACGGATTTGCATATCAACTTTCTGTTGTGCAATATCCATTTCATACTCACATGATCTCTGCTCATCCTTGATCTCTTTGACTCTCTCCTTCAATAGAGTATTCATCTGAGAGAAGATCTGGATGTCTAGTATATCTTCTATAACATCTCTTCTATTAGGACCAGTCAACTGCATGAAAGGAACGAAGGTACTACTACCAAGTATCACCACCTGTGTGAATGACTTGTAGTTCAGTTTCAATACAGATTGTTCTAGGAATTTCTGGTCATCAGCAACAGATGCATTTGCATCATACAGTTCTCCATTACGATATATCTTAAAGACGGAGGGTTTCATACCCCTGACGACATTATATTTTACACTACCAATATTAAAATCTATCTCTACTATACATTCTTTTTCATTTACTGTATTGATTAACTGACTCTTACTGATCTTACGGAATGGTTTTGCAAACAGACCAAAACAAAGAGCATCAAGAAGTGTACTCTTGCCTGCTCCATTATTACCTACAATTAATGTAGACGCAGTATCATTCAGATGGATTTCAGTAAACTGTTGTCCAGTGGACAATAGGTTCTTCCATCTAATCTTTTCAAAAACAATCATTTAGTCAGAATCACTTGGGGGATAAACAATATCAGTTGGTTTTATTACAGTATAAACATATCCGAAGGATGCACAATTATCTTTTACCTGTTGCTCTTCACAGTGTGTTATTTCTAATTCTCTCTCATAGTCTGCTGCGATCAGATATTCGTGGTATCTAATGGCATCATCCTCCTCTTGAAAGAGTTGGACAACACGTTCTGTGATGGTGTCATCCTTTACAGCATACACCCCTCCGCTTGCTTTGTCAACTAATACAAACATTAAACTCTTTGTGCTTCAACGTATAATGATTTAAGAATACCGAACACCTCATCCTTATGATCGACCTCTGCAACGCATTTGTTTAGGATGGATAAAGTATCTTCTGTTTCTATTGTATCGTCTACATCGTCATACACAATGAATGTGTCTTCGATAATTTTTAGGTCTGCTGGATTTGATTGTAGAATCATGCCGAGTTTAGTATCGAATAGAAGTTGATCTTCTTTCTTCTCAACAATTAATTTTACATACGTTCCATTCAGAGACTGATAATCAATAGGAGCAGTTTCACGATCCCTATAATATATCTTGTTAAACATATTATTAGGATTCTTAATGAATGTCAGTTTCTTAGTCTTAGTATTTAGTGTATGGAATCCTCGCTCAGTACCAAAGTCATTCCAGTATAGTTGATATGGATTACCTAGGTAATTGGTATTGCCCTTGGTTGATTTGTGATGATAGTGTCCTGAGCAGACTAAATCAAACTTCTCAAACTGTGTAGGATCGTCTCCATGATCCATAGTATATCCAGGGATAGGATCAAACTGACTGAGTTCCAGATGTCCTAGACATACGGTACTCTTAGAATCTTCTATGCTCTGTTTCCACTTATCAGTATTGGCATCACACCTCCATGGTAACATTAGAATATCCAGACCACCTATGTTAATATCCTGTGGTTCATCGACTATTGTAATGTTATCGTAATCTTCTAGTATTAACTCAGGACTGTTAACCTTTAAAGTATTCTTATAATAGATGTCATGATTACCTATGATCATCCACATATGGATACCACGATCCCTGATAGGATCAAACCACATATCCTTAGCAGCATCGAGAGACGAATAGTTTATAGACTTTCGTTTGTCAAATGTATCGCCAAGATTTACTATGTGGGTAATCTTATTCTTATCAATGTATGGTAGTACAGTCTTCTCGTAGAATCTACGATACTGCTCAATGTATGCAGGACTATCATTTCTTACACCGAAGTGTTGATCAGTTATCAGGAGCAGTTTCATAAAGTCTATCAAATGTATCGTAAAGTGTACCGTAGTGTTTAAACATGCGGTCACCCGCTATAAAGTTTCTCTGTCTTTTATGCAGAGCATCAGCAATTAATTTGTAATCCTGTTTGGTTAGGGATGATAGTTGCATTATTTGTATCGAGTGTTTGTTTCTACTCTGTTCTTGATATAGTTCAAGTCAGCGGAGTTATCGTGGTCATCTGAATGGAAGACCTCCTCATAACCTTTACGTTCGAGGATCTTTTCACGAATTGCTTGCTGTCGCTTTTCTTTTGCAATACGTCTTAGATATGCATAGTACACTATTTGTGTAAAATATGCAAATGGGTTTGAGGATTTGTCAGGATCAAAGTTATGAATGTATTGAATACAGTTTTCAATACCATCACCTATCATATCCTCTCGATACATGTAGTTGATAAAGTTTGGACGATAAGAAAGATGAGTTGCTATTTTAAGAAAACAATCTCCAATATAGTTTGATACTCTTGGTTTAGGTTCTTCTTTTTCTTTTGCCTCTTGACATTGATTACGATAGATAGTAATTGCTTCTAGAAACTTTTTGTTATCTACATAATGCTCTTTCTTCTTGGTCGATTTACGGGGCATAATAACCTGTTCGGTTGTACTTATAATAACATATAAACACAAAAGATGCCAGGGGGTTGACAAGATGTGTGATTTTGTGTACAGTTAACACTGTAAGGGTTCAAAGGGCAGTTATTGGTCCTTAGGTAATTGACGACTCTGATATATTCTTTCTAATAAATGTCTTGATGCTTCTACCTTTCCGAGCAATCCCATAGATGCGTTCATTGGAACTTCTCTTTCTTTCTCTGGTAGTTTTTGAATTTCTTTTCTGACCCATCTTTTATACATCATCACCGCTTCTGGTGACATGGGTGCTAGTGTCATTATATCTTTCTCACCTAACACATAGAAATCTTCGTCGCTGAAATTCATCCATTTGATGAATCCCATAGCAACCTTCTGCTCTTTTGCAGATTCTGTTATAGGTGTTGACACATCAACAATCTTTGTCTTAGCAGGATGTTGTATGAAAATTAGATCCGTGTTCGTTTCTGGATCCTCTGTCACAATAATCTCGCCAAGTATCTCATCACCTATGGAAAGTTTACATACTCCATAAAATTGTTCGTCGTGTCGAATGTAGTTAATCATTTAATTTGATCTCCTTGATTTCGTAATTGAAAGATTCTTCATTGTATATCTTAATTCGTTCATCAAGATGTCTAATAGTATAGTTCTTTTTAGATCCACGAGCACAGTTGTCTGCTATATCATATAGAGTTGCTTGTGCTTTGTTATCACCCTTACGAAGGACACGTCCAATAGATTGAAGGTTACGAACCCTCGACTTAGATGGACTTGCAAAAATTACATTATGTAAGTTCCTAATATTGATACCAGTAGAGAAAGTCCCATAAGACGCAAGAATGATCGCGTCCTTTTCTTTCTCACAAACCGTGCGTGCTTCCTCCCTGTCATACGCATCAATACCACCATGTATAAAGAAGACTTTACGTCCCTCTTTTACTTTACTATTTAGCATTTCGTTCAAGGGGATACCATGCTTCTCCACGTAATTGAAGAGAATCAAGGTGTTACCTGACAAGTCAAGGGATAGGTTAGTGATTAAGTTATTACGTCTATGGTTCTGAACTATCCAATCCATCTCCTGTTGGTAGTCATCAAAAGGGACGTAACCATGCTTCAACACTAGGATCTTAACGTATAGAGGAGCAAGATGACCTCTCTTCATGAGGTCAGCAGTCTTAGTTACCTTTTCGCATTTACCGAACAACCCTTCCAATACAAGTTGATGAGTTTGCATGCCATCCAGTGTCCCTGTCAGACCTATTCGATATTTTGCATCATGACACTTGGTGAGGATACCCGACAATGACTTCGCTTTATAGAGGTGTGCTTCATCACCTATCACTGCATCAAACCTATTGAAAAACTTACGGTTCTCTTTGTAGATGCTTTGCCATGTAGATATAACCACAGGCATTTCTGATATCTTTTCTTTTCCTGCCATCACTTTGTGACAATATCCCTGAGGATACCATCCGTATGATTTAAAGTCTTTATATAATTGTTCTACTAATGATACCGTAGGAACTATAATCAATATGTTTCTATCAAATCCTAGGTGCCATCTTACTAATGTGTATATGATTAGGGACTTTCCTGATCCTGTCGGGGAAAGTAAAAGTCTGCGATTGTATTTAAGTGCTTGGTAAACTGCTCGTAACTGGTAGTCTCGTGCTTTAAGTGGTATTGATAAAGATCTAGTAAACCCCGCAACTGCCTCAGGTGATACGAGAGGTTCGGTATCTGTTGGTCTTCCATAGATGTTATTGTCCTGTATCTGGTAGTGGTATCCTCTTTCTTCTAAGAAGTCAGTTACATAATCAAAAAGACCAGTATATATCTCACCAGTAGCAGGAGAGTATAATCTGATCTTTCCGTCCCATTTGTATTTTTGATACTGAGGCATATACTTTGCCCCTGGTACATCAAATTGAAAGTGTTCACTTAGTTCTTTATGAACGTGAGGTTCCGCGTTCACTTTCAAATAGACTTCATTCTTTTTTTGGATGACTGTCATTAATAATCTGCATGTTTCCTCAGTTCTAGATAATTCTTAATCTGGAAACCACGATTGGTACACTGTTTAAGTATCATCTCTAAGTAATTTATAACAGTTTGAATGTAGTCAATCTTCTGCTTGTTTCTTAACCATTCCTCGTCTGCCCAGATGTATGTTGTTAGATCACCTTTCAATACCTTATGGTTAAAAGGGTTCTTTGCATACACTGCTGCTGGTGCCTTGCCAGCATAGTATTCAAACTTCTCTTTGTATAGCATCTTTGCCTTAGTCTCAGCATCTGATAGCATCAGACGAAAGTGAGACCACATGTTTAGATACTTCTCATGGATAACGGTGCATTTAAAGTTTTCAGTGTCGAGGTCGTTCTGATCAATCTTACAGTCCTCCCTCCACATATCACGAATTTCATCAAGGGTCATTCTAATTGGGTTCTTACGATACCATCTATTGTTTCTATATTATACACAGCATACCTAAATTCTGCGGTGGCAGTAGCATACTCTGTACCATCTATTGTAGCATTAAATTCCAAAGCATTCAATGACACAGGAAACATATCCTTGAATGTCACAAAGAAATTTGTCTGCATATTACTATTCATCACAGCAAGTGATGCATCACAACGAACTGCATAGTTCTTTTCTATATTACGACGCTCTCTAAGACTTTCTCTACCACCCGCGATAGCAGTCAACCAGTTGTGTATTATCAAATAGTTCTCTAAATTTTCGTCAACTAGAAATGTTAGATTGAATGGTTCGTAGTTAAGACCAAATGCTTCATAAGGAATCGGACGTCCCATACCTGTCTGTTGCTCTACTGTATTAGTAGCAACACCTGGAATATTTGCAGACTGTGCAAAATATACAGTCTTTGGATATTCTTCTATCTGCATCTTGAAACCGATTGGAGATAGGAAGTTCCTATTCTCAATCTGCTTGTTCCAACTACCAGTTTCCTGTGGATAATCTGGCATTTTCTCTACCTGTTTTTAGTTATTTATAGTTGTTTCAGTACTTCGCCCTTTATAGCATCCACTACATCTTGAACTATATTAACATCTAGACCCATGAATGGAGGGATTAGTCCCAGCACTCTGAATAAACCGTCAGCAAATAATGCCATGAAAATAAAACCGAGGACCATGCTGATCTGTCCTGCGTTTCTGTTGTGCTGATTGATAGCAAACTCAATCATTGCTTCGCACTCTTCTCTTGTAAATGTTTCTTGTTGCTTGTTTAGATATGGTTTTCTATACGCCTTCTTTACAGCAGGACTGCTGACACGTTTAGGTTTAACATAGTCACTCGTAGGTAACTCCTTTAAAACTTCTGATAACATGTAGAATCTCCTTTTAGGTGTGGTTCTCATTTGTCTATTATATACCATTTATAATAAAAAAGGACCCCGAAGGGTCCTTGGGTAGATTATGTGAGTGGACTCACATATAAGATTTACATTAGGTTGTCAACAAGGACTCTTCTGTAATATCTGTTTTTGTTTGGATCAAGATCTCCACCGCCTTGGTCAGTGCCTTCCGCAAATGGGTTAGCAACCATACCGTAACGAGTCTTAAATCCGATTTTTGGTTGGAATGTATCCTGACCTACTGCTCTGACCATTTGTAGAGGTACATATGGACAGTAGAATAATCCAGCATCATATGCAGAACTACCTTTGTATCCAGCAACATAGAAATGTCTGTCAGATACGTTTGCAGAATAAGGATCAACGTAAACCTTAACTCTTCCGTTCAATGTACCAGCAAGTGTGGAACTATTGTCATCAGGAAGTAGGTTTGAGTTTCCAGCAAGAGCAGGAGTGTAGTCAAGTACACCAGCCATTGATAGTGCAGATGCAACGTCAGCAGAACATATTAGAATGTTCCCTTTCCCACGACGAGTTTCATGCCCGATTGCGTTCATGTCTCTTTCGATCTGGAATAGAAGTCCCTTGAACTTCTCAACTGACCATCTACCATTAGAGTCAACGTCTAGGTCAAATACACCAGCAGTAGCAGTGTTGTTCTGAGCACCAGGTCTTGCAACCTTGTATACTGTTCTAACAACTTCTCTGTTGATTTCAGCAAGAACCTCAGTTGAGAGGATGTTTGCTAATTCTGACTCAGCGTCTAGTCCGTGGACTGCTTTCAAGTCCTGAGCAAGTTCTAAACTGTACTCTGCTTTTAGCGCACGAGATTTCGCAGTAACTGTAACTTTCTCGATTGAGAAGTTCATTTCAGCGAACTGGTTACCAGATGCATCACCTAATGCTTCTGACTGTGCTGTTGTCATACCAGTGTTAGTAGTATATGTACCACTATCATTGAGTAGACCAGGGTTAGATCCAGACTGTGCTGACTGACCTAAATCTGATGCAGCGTTCTCTCCTGAGAATTCTGCGTCTGCTTCATTAAAGAATGCTTCGTTTCCTGCGGTTCTGTTTGTACCGTAGCGTGATCTCATTGCGAAGATTAGACCAGTAGGACCAGTCATAGGTTGTACACCAGCAATGTCATAAGCGATTAACTTAGGCATGCTTCTTCTGATTAATGAAATCAACACAGGGTCGAAACCAGCAACAGGTCCAGTAGCAGTTGAACTACCACTGAAACCAGCAGTACCAGCACTCATTGTTGGAGCAGCTTCGTTAAGAATGCCTGCTTCCTCTCTGAGGAATGATTCTTGGTTTTCTAGCAAGATTGATGTGACTGCCTTTCTATACTTATCTGAGATGTTATCTAACTCGGAATGTTCTAGAATAGGTGCCCACTTTTCCTGCAAGTGTTCTGAGTTGAACATTTGTCTTATTTAAAGGATAAATTTGGATTAGTGTTTACTATAATCACTTTGCCCAGCGGGAAAGTGCGTTGACATATGCGCCCATTGTACCTTCAACAGAAGGTGCATCAACTTCGACATCCTCAGTAACAACAGTAGTTGCTGGTTTGCCATCGTTGAAGTATGATTCACGTATTGTCTTCACCTTCTCGCGGAAGGTTTCTTCATTTTCAAACTCAACTGCATCTGTTAGACTAGCGAATTTCTCTTTTTGAGCAACGCTAAGACCGTCAGATAATTCGGTCACTATCCCATTCTTGATATATCCGCCTATCTCATTAGTTAGAGAGACGTTATCTTCGATTTGTGAATTGAGTTTCTTCTCCATAGTATCGAGTTGCTCAGTCATTTCGTCAACTAAGTCAACTTTCTCTTCGGGAACATCAATGAAGTTCTCGGAGAAAACTTGTTTAAGTCCAGCAAGGACTGACTCTGCCATTTCGGTTTTGATACCGTGCTCAATAGCAAGAGCGTTGTCTTTTGCCCATTGGTTAGTCGCGAATGACAGGTACTCGTCTACCTTCTCTGCCAATTCGGTCTTAACAGACTCAATTTCTTCTTCAAGGACCTTGGCATAATCGTCATGGATTCTGCCCATTTCCTCGTTTAAGCGTGAGATCACTGCTGCTTCAAAGATGGTCGCTGCTTTCGCTTTGAACTCTTCGCTTAGATCTTCACCCTCAGTTAGTGCAGCAACGTCAGCGGATAAGTCAATTTCAATTCTTTCACTGACTTCTTCCTCAGTTATCTCCTCACCCTCAGGTTTGTGAGATGCCTGTACATCACCTTTTGTACTAAACTCTGCCTTAGATGCAGAAGCATCAGATGGTTTAGTTGAAGGGGGAACTGCTGTTGGTCCACCACCAGTCTTATACTTATTAGACTCATCGTCTGGTTTTGAGTTAGATGGTGTTGGTCCTCCTAGATCCTGATATCCAGGTTGTCCAGGTGTTCCTGCTTCTGACTTAGGCATTGGATCGCCAGGTTTAGCGTTAGCAGTAACACTAGATTCAGTTACAGTTTTTTCAAGTTTGTCAGACATTGTTACTCCGTGTCCTAAGTTATTGTTGAGTTGCTAATTAATATTTATACTTATAAAGAATTTAGGAATGAATTAAACGCGGAAATCTTTCTCTCCTCCAACTGCGAAACCGCAGCAGTATTAATTCTCTTCTTAATCTTGTCGATATCTTGCTCTTCTATTGCGCCACCAGCAAGTACCCATTCTTTACCCTCCATGATGCCATTAACAAATGCATCAGGAGCAGAAGGATCGGCAACGATATCAGCAGCAGTAGCAAGAACGAAGTCCTCACCTACAACTTTGATACCATTCTCTTCTTTGATAGACCCTAGTCCGCGTGATGAGACTCCTAATTTAACACCTTCATCAAGAAGTTGTTTAGCAATCTTACCCATGGGGGTCTCTAATAAACGTGCTTTACCCACAAAATTATTACCCTCTTGCTTTAAAGAAGTAATAATGTGTGATGCACGATCTAAATTTATTGTAGGTCCCTCGGGGTGTCCAAGTTCACCTAACGCACGTCCAGTTTTTACAAACCGATCGTTGTACATACTCGCCTCTCTTGCAAGAGTTTGAATAGGATAACGTCTACCGTTGCGGTTAGTGATTTCGCCCTGCAAGAAAACACCCTCTATAAAGGTATTCTTCTTTCCGTTCTTACCTTCGGTAATTACGACAGTAGCGTCATCAATTTGTTCCGTTATCAGTTTCATCTTTGGGTTCCTCGATTTGATCAGGTGGAATTGCATCAACAGGTTGTTCTGTGTTCTCAGGACCTTCTTCCTGTGGTGCGAACATAGTTTTTCCAACCTCTTTCTTCATGTCTCCAATAGAGTCCATAGCGAGAGTTTTCATTTGCGTATTCACATAGTCAGAAAGATCTTTCTTTCCAGCAAATAGCGCATTTACGATGTCATTAGCAGATTGGGATGGCATAATTTATGTTACTATATTTACTATTTAGATATCTCCCTTTTTATAGTCCTTTTCGGACATACCTTCTTCCTCAGGTGGCGGTTCTGGTGGTTGCATTTGCATTTCCATCTGCGCTTTTTCCATTTGTTGCATCTCCACAGGAGAAACAACGGTACCATCTGCGATTTCTGCTGCCATCTGTGCGTCTATTTCTGACATTTCATTGTCAGTTTGACGTAAGATGTTGCGTCTAAGGTATTCAACAGAGAAATATTTACCAGCATAAGGATCCATTTGTTGTAGCATCGCGAGACGCTCGTTCATGACTTCCTTCTCTTTCATCTCGGAGAAATAATTATCCGCAATGAAGTTGAACTGGATGTGCTCCTTCATACTATCCCATTCTTCTAAGGTGCAAACACCTTTAAGAACGAGTTGTGTTTTAAGGAGATCAGTGAATAAGTCACTAAACTTCTTACGTAGTCTAGTAACAAACTTTTGAAACTTCACTTCATCGCGAGTGATCTCAGCAGATCTACCAACGTTAAATGAACTTTCAGACTCTAAGCGTGATTCGGGTACGTTGAGTGATCGGTAAAGTTTCTTTTGGAAGTACTTGACGTCTTCAAGTTCTCCAAGATTCTGTCCACCTGGGAGCGTAGAGATTTCAGTACCTCGTCCTCCTTCTCTTCGTGGTAACCAGAAGTCTTCGAGCATGGACATGAATTTCTTGTCATCTCTTATCTCTCCTGTATCAGCGTTGTATACTAATTTGTTACGGTAGCGAGACATAACCTCACGGAGGTATGCTTCTGCTTTTTGCTTAGGTAAATTTCCTACATCAATGTAGAATATCCTACGCTCTGGGGCGCGGGACAATCTATATATAACCAAACTGTCCTCAATCATTCTAAGTTGATTGAGTGCTTTGATTGCTTTATGCATGTGGGACAACACATAGTTGCGTTGCATATCTAATTGACCTGAGTGGCAATATGTAATCGCATCAGGAGCAATTTTGATTCCGTTGTTCTCGTATCCTTTTAATCCTTTCGGTGAGTAGATGTAATACTCAACTGATTTGGGAACAATAGAAGCAGTCTGAGGATCTATGGGTTGTAATCTATCCTTTGGTTTGTCAAATTCTACAACCTTTTTAATCTTTCTAGGATCAATATACCTCAGTTCCGTGATTCCATTCTTAGGATTCTGAGTATCAATCATCTTATGGTAGAATAATCTACCATCTATGTACCACCTACGGAATATATCGTATGCTTTTCTATCGAAATCTAATAGAACAAGGACGTTATCAAACTCTTCCTTGATTCTGTTCTTTAAATTTTGTGATCCAGGGAGATGTTGTAGATCAATATCTACTGGGTGATCATTCAAATCCCCTGCAATCGCTTCATTAGTAACATCATTAATCGCTGCATCCGCTTCTGGATGTAGTGACATTTCTCTATAACGACCGATAAGGTCTGCTTCGCTTGCTTTATTAGCAGCGTCGCCCATTTCCACATACTGTCCGAAATAACCACCCGCAACAATAGGTTGCGCTGCGTCATCAGATTCCTTACGCACGAAAGAAGGGGTCGCTTCCTTCCCCTTCTTTTTGCGGTCTAGACTATAACCAAATAATTGTGACATCGAAAGTATCGTTATCTTTTACATTATTATTTAGACAAGTTTCTAGGTGCCCCTTCCGCCTTTTTCAACTTTAACTGAGTTATAGATGTCGTTCTTGTCACCAAATGGTTGCCAGTACTGGACTGCGAACTCAACTGTGTACTCCTCAGCAGCGTCATTACTATCCCATGCTAAGTCAATAGCAGAGATATTTACAGGATAGATTCCTTCAAATTTGTATGATTTGATGTCTCCACCTGATCTTGACAACTGTCTTACAACAGCACTTGTTTGATACTGTGTTGCGTTGCTAAAAAAGGATCTGTTCTCCGCAAGTTCACTGATCTTATCTGACCATTCTTCAAAAGCGTTTCTTAACTTGAATCCTTCGTCGTTGATAACAGTAACAGTCCATGGTTCAAATGTTCTGTCTCCTGCAATCTTTAAGACTCTTCCTCTGTATGGAACTTCAACTGTACCAACAGTAGATGCTGGTAAGTTTGCTCCTTTAACTAGGAAGGTTCCAAATTCTGCTAGTTTAGATGGAGAAGCGGGTGCTAATCCACTTGGAAAATCTAGTTCAACTTGGAATTGATTGGGGCGGGCAACTTCTCTTACCGAGTTACGGAATGAGATAATGTCCTTTGTTACTTCTAATGCCATTAGTTTTACCTATTGTTTTTGTGGTGAATAATAATTACTGTGTTACCTCAGCAAAGGTTGCCCCTGTTCTGGTTGCAGTAAATGTAAGTGTGATGAAGTTAATCGACCTTGTTGGTTTAACAAAGATTTCAGCAAAGAACTCACCACGGTCCTGTGCTTCTGCGGGGTTGTTTGTGGAGTCACATACAACTAGGTAGTCAATAATACCACGAGCAGATTGAACTCCTCTTAGGTATGGATCAACTAAGTTTTTGAATCCCTTACGAGTAAACTCGTCATTGATTTCAAAGAGTTGTCCCTTAGCAGACAGTGAGATTGCTCTCTCGATTACTAAGAATAAACGACGAACGTTGATTCTGTCGAAAGCAGATGCTTGTGCAAGTGCAGTCTTGTCTCCGTAAAGTATATTACCTTGTCCAGGGAATGATACGATAGGGTTGATTCGTGAACCATATAAACGATCTCTATGATCTTTTAATGGTGAGTATGCTAACTTAACAGCATTTAATAGTTGTCCTCTGTTGAATCCAGCAGGAGAGAACCATGGTTCTGAGTTAAGTGCAGTACTTAGTGTTAGTCCAGCAACGTCTGCGTTACATGGAAGGTAACGATACTTATCATTGTACTTGTCATACATGTACTTGTAGTTGTTATCAAATACAGCGTATGATGTTGATGATAATGCATCGAAGAATGATATTGTATTTTCTACAATAGTGTTTGTGCTAGGTACACCGATAACAGAGTACTTAGGAGGTGAAATGAATGCTATGCAGTCCTTACGGATGTTTGCAATGTCAATCAATTTCTGTGCCTTAGCAATAGAGTCAGACTCATTGCTCATGCCTGGACCACCTATAATGTAGTCTATCTCTTCTGTCTCAGGGTCGCTTAGTAAGTCATATGAATCAAATAACTTATCTCTTTCTGCTGAGTAACCATCAACTCCACCTTTTAAGGAGTACTTGATAGTAGAAGTTCCCTTTGTGAACATAAGCGGTACTGCACCAGATGCAGTTCCAGCAGGATCATCTATATCTGATATAGCAGTTGTGCTCTTAAAGAGGTCAAACTGTCTGCCTGTTGCAGTTGTTCCGACGTCTCCTGTTGCAGTGCCATCAATATCTAATACTAATGTTGATTCGTGTGAACCCCACCAGATATACTGTGAAGATGCCTTGATAACATCTTTGTAGTAAATGTTAGTTCCCTGAGGTGACTTAGCATCAGATGCCTTAGACACGTCGGTGAATTTTTCAAGAACTGCTCCTGGGACACCAGTGATACCACCGTCTCCATCAAGAACAAGGATGTGCATTAGGTCGCGGAATCCATTTCTGTCCGCTGCGTATGCAGAAGTTCCAGGTCTCTTAGCAATAGATGACCATTTTTGCTCATTACCGTATACACGACTTGCATACTCATCTGCGATAGAAACGATATTTACATCTCTACCAGCAGTTGTTACACCGTCAGCAGCATATGTAGATCCTTCTTTAATTACTTGGTTTGCTACAAAGTTAACAGCATCTTTATTCATAACGATAGAAAGTCTTCTGTTAATAGACTTAATCTTTGCGCTATCACCAGATGCAGATCCAGGAGATCCACCACTGTTTAGTAGTTCAGTAACTGTGTCACCAACTTCTAGGTAATCAGATGATGTTGTGTCAACTGTGACTTCTATCTTTCTTGTTGAGGAATTGTAAGCAACCACACTACCAGTTACGTTACCAGATACAGCAGTAAAGAAGTTACCACCATCAAATGTTCCGACTAGTGAAGCATCGTTATCAAATTCAATCTCTAAGACGTATGAATAAATCTGTGAGTAAGAACTAGTTGCTGAAATGTTAACCTTCTTGCCTGTCTCTAACTTATGCTCAGGGTTACCTGTTGTTGGAGCAGCGAGATATAGAATCTGATCAGGACCAGCGTCTGTCATTACGACACGAATGCTATTTCCGTATGATCCAGGAGTTCTTCCTGCCCACTTCCAGTTGTTAGAAGCAGTTTCAGTTGTTGCCTCATACTCATCAAAGTTCTTGATTAAGGGAGGAGTAACACCAGATGTTGTTGTCTCATTGATTGTTGTCTTGTTAGTAGTAACAGTCAATAGAGTTACAGTAACACCATCAGTATGTGATGATGCAGCAGTTCCTAGTTGTGCTCTTGTTACAGTCAAGTCGTTGGTAGAAATACCAGTAACTTGCATGATCTCATCAGTAATTCTGATGTAAGAGTTTATCTGAACTCCAAGTGTAGAAGCGTTAGTAACTGTTAGTGTTGTATCACTATTACTAAATGTACCGCCTTCGTTGATTGTTGTAGTAGTTCCTGCTGCTTCGATCAATGTGATCTGTGAAGATGCAGCGTGAGATACCGCAGATGTGTTTAACTGTCCACGACTTACTGTTATATCTAAACCAGATATTCCTGTGACTGAAACTATTTCAGCGTCGATCTTTAAAAGATCTCCGTTGTCGAAGTCAGTTGCTTCACTGACTGTCAGTGTAGTATCAGATGCAGAGAATGTTGTATCTGTTACAGTAGTAGTGTCAATACTATTTTTTAATGATGTGCTTGTTGCACGAATTACTTTACATGAACCGCCATACAGCATAAACTGTGCAGCAGAAAACCAGTACTCGTAATTACTGTCGTTTGGTTTACCAAACTCTTCAACCAGTTGTCTCTCGGACGAGATTGTTCTAACCTCATCTACTGGTCCTTTCTGAAAGGTTCCAACTACCGCTGCAATGTTATCAACAGTTGCGTTGACGGTATTAGTTAGATCTCTTTCTAGGACAACGACACCTGGTGAAATTTGTGTGGATGCCATCTGGGTATACTCCTCGGATTAAATTCATTTCGGATGCTATTAATATTTAGAAAAATGCATGTTTCCAGTGGGGAAACAGGACGTGAACATCACCAGTCAGGGTAGGAGTATGTAGTTTTATCAACGGTTTTGCGTCTTCTCTTAATTCTTATCTTCGTACACGATTTACACTCATACGAAAAAGCAGAGGGCATAGCACCTCTGTCTTTTCTAGTCTTATAATAGTCTGTCAATAGGTCTTTCTCTATCCCACATGTCTTGCAAACACGTTGTTTTAGGATAAGATGTTCTAATTCTAAGAAGTCACTTTCGAGATCCATCCTTCACAATACGGAAACCATCCTTATTTGATTGAGCAGGATACTCTGATGCAAGTTTCTTTCCACTCTTTATAAACTCTTCTGACTTGTCTACTTTAACTACCATTAGATTCCGTTCCAGAATGTATCAGTTGGTGTTTGCATGTTTCTTGATATCAAGAACAAACTTACATTGACCATAAACCATATTAGATTAGTGACCCATGCTTGTCTCCAACAGTATTTTCTGTTGGTCTGTACTATATAGTTGTTCCTTTCGTTTATCTCTGCAAAAGATGAGAGAGGTCTTGCTTTAAGTATCTGTTCCAGTATCAAAGATACCACAAACCCTATTGCAAAAACATAGAACAATAGGTTTAGTAAACCAGCACTTGCTAATAAAAAAGTAATCATTTGTAATCCCACATGTAAGACATATCTCCGTATTCATCAGTATGCCATACTTGACCCTCATTGTCAATGATGGTTTCCGTCTCTAATCCGTCACTGACGAAACCGAAGGGTGCCATGTCTGCTTCTATCTGCTCCTTCTGCTCCTGATACATACGCATTCTGACATCATTATCATGTAACTCTCGGAAGTAATCTGATGTTGCTAACCAACTAAACATAACCAGACACATAGCAAGGTCATCATTACATCCTTCTTCCGCTTCCCATGCCTGTCCTCTTTGTATAAAGGTGGTTAGTTCCGCAATGATTTCATAGTCTGATAGTAATAACTTATCATCTTCTATCAACTGTTTCATATTCGCACACCCTGTCTTCTTGACAGTGGTTGACATCTTGACTCCTAGTTGTACTTTACTACCTGAGAAACCTTGTCCTACCACCTGTCCTGCACGTCCGCGCATAGATGCCATGAGAAGGTTATCATATTCCAAGTCATAGTGTAGTATATCCGCAATCTGTCCACCTATATCATTTACCTCCACTAATATGAACGCATGGTTGTACGCACATGCGACATCGTTTATTGTATTAGGGAAGAGTAATGGTTTAACAGTGTTATTTCTATACTTTGCTACTAGGTTATATGGTATTGTTGTCGTATCTATCACCACAAATGCAGAGTAATCCTTAGTCACACCCCTGGCGACGTCTACGGTTATGCAATATTGATGATCCTTTATTGGTTTTTCATATACATCTAATCCTTTATGCTTAGTAATAGGATCTTCATATGCCAGCATCCTTAACTTAGACGCAGCAATGAGGGTATCAACAGATCCCAGGAACTCACACTCAAACTCAACACGGAACTGTTCTTCTGATGTGTTCGCAATAGTCTGTTCTTTCCATACAGCATCCCTGCCTGGGACCTGTGACCAATGAACCTCTGTTGTTGTGTACTCGTTCTTCTTCCTCTCAGCATCATGCCAGAGTTTATAGAACATGTTCATCCCGTGAGGTGTACTAATGATGATAACCTTGGTAGATTTACCAGATGAGATAGTAGGATATACAGAACTAAAAAACTGATCAGCGATATGATTCGGAATGAAAGCGAATTCATCCAAAAATATAACGTTAAACGACATACCCCTAACAGCAGAAGCAGAAGTAGATGCAGCCATGATCTTACTTCCATTCTCCAATTCCAGTGATCCTCTGTTCCACTGGTTGATTCCTTGTTGCATCCATTTTGGGAGGTTTTCATAACTTAATTGTAGACGTTGTAGCATCTCCCTAGCAGTTGCTGCCTTGTTAGCAAGGATCGCTACGTTGACGTTATCATTAAATATCACATACCATAGAAGGTATGAGGTAACAACAGTTGATTTACCAGACTGTCTTGGTAGTTTTGCTATATTAAATCTCTTATCATGAAACTTCTGTACCATATCCTCTTGGAAATCATACAAGTCAAATGGTATAAGACCCTTATCTAGTGAAACAATCCTAATGTATTTCTTAATAAAGTATACAGGATTCTGAGAACACTTCACAAACTCCTTAACCTGTGAGGGTGTAAAGGGATGTGCAACGTTCGCCTTCTTTAAATTGGGGTTACCTAGATACTGCTGATCACTCATTGTTCATCCACCATCGCCAGTTACTGTTGGGTGTATCAAATAAAGTATTGTCGATATAATCTTGTGCCCACTCAGGATCAAACCACTGACCAAGGACTGCCTTAGTCTTTTTGTTTTGCCTTTGTTGCTTACAATACCAGATCTGATCATCCATACGCTTCATAGTATTTATCCACTGAGGATCTCTTTCAGCACCATACACATGTTCAATGTAGATATCTAAGTATCTTTCTACTAACTGAACAAACATTCCTTTCTCTTTATTATCTCTTATACGCACAAACTGACAGAAGGGTGAGAATATATCTGCCCATTCTGGTAATGCTCTTGGTTCTTTAAATTTATATTGACTAGCGATCAAATCTAAACCATAGTATATACTACTTGCATTATATACAGGAGATATATCTGCTATGGCAGCAGTAATTACTTTCGGTGTTGCTACTATATCGGCACCAAAAATAGGTAGGGGGTAGTTTGGATCAGGAAAGAACACACAGTGCATGACTTCAATGTTCTTTGTATATCCTGTTTCTAAATGTACCTTCCTAAGACCCCTACAACTATTCATCTCGTTAATGATAAACACATCGTCATTTTCTACAATAGGATGTGGATTATCAAATGGTTGAAGGTCGGGGAGAGTTAATATTTTATGTCTAATTAATGAAGAAACTTCATGAACCAGATTCCCTGTCAACGTACTTTGAGAGGACTTCGAGTTGGTCATGGTATTTTGCCACCTGATCTAGTTCTACTTGGATTGCTTCCATAACATCAGAGTGTTCTCCAATGCCAGCAGGATTCTCCAAATAGATTTCAATGTTTGCTAAATGTTTTTTGATGTCACCCATTGCGTGTGCTTTGAGTGCGTTAATAATAGTTTTTCTCATAGTAGGTATCATTCTATTAGGGTGCCATGTTTACGACGAATCTCTTTTAGGATTTCCCAATCTTTATTCTTCGTACCACCATCATACTCTAATGCGTACCCTTCGTCAATCATCTGTTCGTTGAGTGATATAGGATCATCGCCAACGTATAACCAACCAAGAAGCCTACCATACTTACCCACGCCACCTTTGAGTTCAGTACGTATAGTAAGTTCGTGTTCTCCATTTATAGTATCCTCTAACGTTCCTTTCATCCAGTTTGTTGCATCTATACCCAATGCTTTCTCTTCTAAGTCTCTTGTCCTCTTCTCGGGAGTATCAATTCCTGCAATTCTTACTCTCTCGTGCTTATAGATATCGAACCCTAGGTCTATTACTACGTCAATGGTATCTCCATCAACTACTTTTGTTATCTCCGTCACTCGGAAGTTGTAACAACTCTTCCTGCTTGGGGGTGTCAGTGCTCCCATCGTTCATTTCCTCATAAGCATACTTCATTATATAGGCGATGAGAATCGTCACACTTATGATAAGTATGAGGATCATTACGTTGACTGAATGTACTACTGTCAACCTAGGTCTTGTAATTTCTGTGCTACGGTCTTCTTCTGTATTGGTGCTATGTCATTCAATCCATTAGCATCAAACCAAGGAGCATTCTCCCAATCAAATCCTTCACCAAATGTATTATCTGCTTCTGCAACATACCAATGACATGCTGCGTCTGGAATATCTACTGCACATACTGCCCAGTCATCTGTCCACTGTGGAA
>VMHT01069558.1_pt1 | contig 29663 bp, 16 predicted proteins | sample 4693611 | NCBI WGS metagenome assembly VMHT01 (sample SAMN12280063, study PRJNA550983) | marine metagenome | isolation source: seawater sampled from same location over 5 years 0.02-0.2 micron viral filtrate | place: USA: collected off the coast of southern California halfway between the port... ... | reverse complement strand
CGAAGACGGCGCTACTTTCTATGATAATGCGGTTATTAAAGCAAAGCATGCAGCAACTATTTCAGGGTTTCCAGCAATAGCTGATGACTCAGGTCTTTGCGTTGACTCTTTAAAAGGTGCGCCGGGTATAAAATCTGCTCGTTTTGCTGGGGAAAACTCAAGCGATGCGGACAATAATCTTAAACTTCTGAACTCTTTAGAAAATAAAACGCGAAGAAATGCCGCCTTTGTTGCCTGCCTGGTGTTCTTTGATCCCAATTCAAATGAAGCCCCCTTATCAGCAGAAGGAAGGCTTAAGGGAGAGATAGCTAAAAATCCAAAAGGTGAAGATGGTTTTGGCTATGATCCAATTTTTTTTATCTCCAATGAAAATAAAACCCTTGCTGAATTAGGCAAAGATTATAAAAACAAAAACAGTCATAGAGCTAAAGCGACCAAGATTCTTTTAAAAAAATTACTTAAAGAGAAATGATGAAATTGATCTACCTGCCTCAATTCCCTTTCTTTGATACTTAGTAAGGATTAGCTGGTTAAGAAGAGTTAACTTTTCCAATTCTTGAAATTCTACTTTATGATCATTGCAAATTTTTTTGACGGAATCTGCATATTCTTGCCAATCAGTTCGAAAAAAAATAAACCCTTCTTTAGAGAGATAACTTCGAAATTTGTTTAAATTATTTGGGCTTAAAAGACGTCTTTTGTTGTGTTTTCTTTTATGCCAAGGATCGGGAAAAAGAAATAACAACAAATCAAATGTTGTCTCAATATCTCTTTCCAGCATTAAGTCGACAACATCGCCTAAGTATATTTTCAAATTTTTAATTCCAGAATCCTCTATTTTTGAACAAGTTCTTGCGACGCCGGTTTCATATACTTCTATACCAAAAAAGTTAAGATCTGGATTGTTTACAGCCATTTCAAAAAGAGAATCACCTTCGCCGAAACCAATTTCAAGAATCTTATACTCAGTACCTCTTAATATTTCTTCAAAAGCTGACTTGGTGTTCGCCGAAAAAAGAAAATCATTTTCTTGGTTTATGATTTTTTTATGATTAGCAGAGAGTCTCGACCTTGCTTTAGCAAAGCTTCTTATGGATCTCAAGAGTTAATAACTCCTTCTATAGGTGAACTGGCAACGGCCTGATCTGATTTAGGCATGCGGCCAGCAAGATAGGCAGACCTACCTGCTTTGACTGCTTGACGCATTGCAGCTGCCATTAACAGTGGATTTTGAGCTCCTGCAATAGCCGTATTCAATAAGACTCCATCGCAACCTAACTCCATTGCCAAAGTTGCATCTGAAGCAGTTCCAATGCCAGCATCGACAATGACTGGAACTTCAATTTTTTTAACAATTGCTTCAATTGCTTGCGGACTCTCAATCCCCCTGCCGGATCCTATGGGGGCGGCTAAAGGCATTACTGCAACGCAACCAGCATCCTCTAAGGCAACTGCGTAATCAAAGTTATCTGTGCAATAAACCATCACCTCGAAACCTTCTCTAACTAGTTCTTTTGCTGCTTTTAATGTTTCTGGCATATCGGGCAGCAAAGTATTTTTATCACCAATGACTTCTAACTTAACCAAGCTATGCCCGCCTAATAACTCACGCGCTAATTTACAAGTTCTCACTGACTCATCTGCTGTGTAACATCCTGCAGTATTTGGCAAGATAGTAAATTCATCTGGTGAGATTAGCTCGAGAATATTACTCTCGTCTTTATTTTGACCTAGGTTTACTCTCCGTATCGCCATGGTGACGATATCGGCTCCAGATTCTCTGATAGCATCTATTGCTAATTGATCGTCAGCATATTTTCCTGTTCCAACCATGAGGCGGGACTGAAATTCACGAACTCCAATTCTTAATGAATCGGACATTACCCTCCTCCAATGGCTTTAACTATTTCTAGTTTGTCGCCTTCTCCAACAGTAGTAGTTTCCCAATCTGCTCGCATAACCACTTCTTCATTTAATTCGACCACAAGCAAATCGTCTTTGAGCTTTAAAAAATCAAGCAGCTGAGGAATATTGAGGTTTTCGGGTATTTCTTTTGATTCGGCGTTGATGCTAACTTGAATATTCTTCATGAATAAGATCAGTTTATATTAGTTCTGATCTTTTCCATGGCTTTCTTTTCAATTTGACGAATTCGTTCTGCGCTGATTTCATACTTATCAGCCAACTCATGCAAAGTAGGCTTGTCATCTGTTAACCAGCGTTCTTTAAGGATCAATTGGCTTCTTTCATCTAGGTCAGATATTGCGTTTTGCAATTGATTAATTTGATCTCTAGCAAAATCCTCTTTCTCAACGATTTCCATTGGATCCGAGTCTTCGTTTGTTAAGTAATCAGCTGGGCTGTAAGTATTCCCCTCTTCGCCATCATCAGCGGAGTAAGGATCAAAAGAAACGTCATGAGATGACATTCTTTTCTCCATTTCCCGCACCGTATCTTCCTTGACATCAAGCTCGCTGGATATCATTTTTACATCTTCTTCACTTAACCAAGTGATATCTTTCTTTTTGTTTCTTAAATTAAAAAATAATTTTCTCTGAGCTTTGGTGGTAGCTATCTTAACTATTTTCCAATTTTTTAATACGTATTCGTGTATTTCCGATTTAATCCAATGCACAGCAAATGAAATCAACCTGACGCCCACTTCAGGATTGAACTTTCTGACAGCTTTCATCAAGCCAACGTTACCTTCTTGGATAAGATCTGCTTGAGGCAAACCGTAACCTGAATATCCTCTAGCAATATGCACAACAAACCTTAAATGGGCCATTACGAGTTGCCTCGCAGCTTCTAGATCCTCTCTGTAGTAAAGATCTTCTGCTAATTTACGCTCCTCTTCTGGTGAGAGAATAGCTATGTTTTGAATGGAATTAAGGTAAGCCTCCAGATTCTGACCTGGTGCTGAAATATTCATTGGTTGCAATTCTTTGCCCATATGTGCGGAATTTTAACCCCTCTTTTGCAAAAAAGACAAAATATTAGAAATAAGAATAAAGATATAAGATTTATAAGTTATTGAATTCATTGATTATTCCATTCCAATAGTCAATATCTGAAACGGCAAAAAAACCATTTATTGGCTGATTTGAGTCATTTTTATAAGAAATTGGCTTTCCATCTAAATCAACTACTTCACCCCCTGCTGATCTTAAGATAGCGTGCCCAGCAGCAATATCCCACTGAAAAGTCCTGCCAAATCGGGAATATATGTGCGCCGAACCTTGAGCAATAGCATTGAATTTTAATGAGGATCCAAGACCAATGGTCCTCATTTCTTCAAATTTATCCTGAAGAAACAAGGCAAATTTAGTTTCTTCTCCTGAGCTATGACGTTTGCTAACAGCAAGCATGCATGAATTCTCTGGTGAATTAGTCGATAACTCTTCATCATCCCCAGCAATAAAAGCACCTGACTCTTGGCTACCAAATGTGGTGATATTAGCTGACGGTTGATGAATAACACCCAGAACTGGCTCGCCTTTATTAATAAGAGCAATATTGACGGTAAACTCTTGTGATCCGTTAATAAATTCTTTGGTTCCATCTAAAGGATCCACCAACCAAAAGATATCGGCGCTATCTAGATTTTGAGCTAAACCTTCCTCTGAGATAATAGGAATAGAGCCATCTAAATTAATTAACTCATCGACGATTTGTTCGTTGGCTGCTTTATCAGCTAAGGTAACCGGAGATTGGTCAGCTTTGTATTCCACATCATCTTCAGCTAATTCATCAAAAAAAGTCATAATCAGGTTTCCAGCATTCTCAGCAATGTGCTGAGCTTCTGCAACTAGGCTCTTGATGGTTTCTTTATCCATTAAAAATTGTTTTCCAATAAATTATTACTTTACAATGGTCTTTTGAATTTGCACATTATGGAAAATACAAACGACGTCCTGAGTGATTTAAAAGATATCGCATCAGGGCTAAAAAGAATAGGAAAAAACAGAAAAGTAGTTCTGCCGCATCACAAAGAGTTTGAATTAATCGAAGAACTCGAAGGCATTGCAGCAGGCGCTATTGCAAAACTTGAAAACGGAGGTTCGTAATGAGTTATAAAAGTTTTACTTTAGAAAAAGACGGTCACGTCGCAAACATGACTCTCTGTAGGGGAGAATCGTTTAACACAATGACTAAAAAATTCTGGACTGAGTTGCCAGAAATATTAAATGAAATAAATCGTGATCCCGATTTAAGGGCAGTCGTGATATCTTCAACTGGAAAGCACTTCTGTGCAGGCATGGACTTAGCTAACTTCAATAATGGAGTTGAGAACATATCGCCTGAAAAAAAACCTGATCATGCAAGGGTTGGTGAAGTCATGTATCGAGTTGCGAAGGAGCTGCAAGGCTACATCACAAACATTGAAACCATCAGAGCGCCTGTAATTGCTGCCATACAAGGTGGTTGCATTGGCGGAGCTCTAGATATGGTTACGGCTTGTGACATAAGATTGTGCACAAAAGATGCTTTTTTCTGTATTCAAGAAATCAACATTGGTATGGCTGCTGATGTTGGAACTCTGCAAAGACTGCCTCGCTTGATTCCAGAAGGTAAAGTTCGTGATCTTGCGTACACCGGCAGAAGGATGATGGCTGAGGAAGCAAAAGAATGCGGTTTAGTGAATGAAGTTTACGATTCACACGAAGCCATGCTCGAAGCTGCCGATGCCATGGCCAAAGAGATCGCCAGCAAATCTCCTGTTGCTATTTACGGACTAAAAGAAGTGCTGAATTACTCTCGCGATCATACCGTGAAAGATGGCTTGGAATACAATGCCCTCTGGAGCGGAGCTATGTTGAGTTCCAAAGACATGGGCGAAGCCATGCAAGCGAAAATGGAAAAAAGAGAAACCTCTTTTGACAAGATGGTTGCTGTCAAAAAATACGACGAAACAGGAAGTTAAGACGTTTTTCGAGTAAAAGTTGGCGCGTTGTCTTGTGAAAGCTTCGCGTTGAACTTATAACCACCGTAATTAAAGGTAGCTAATCCATCGGGATTAGTGACTTTATTGTCAATGATATACCTTGCCATCATGCCTCTGGCCTTTTTGGCAAAGAAACTAATGATCTTGTAATCACCGTTTTTGAAATCTTTGAAAACTGGACTGACTATGTCGCCAGCGATGTCTTTTTTATTCAAGGCATTAAAGTATTCGTTGGAAGCTAGATTAATTAACGTTGAATCCTTTTGTTCAGACAGCTGCGCATTGATATCTACAGTAAGAGTGTCTTTCCAGAAACCGTATAAATCATGGTGCTTTTTGGTAGCCAGCTTGGTGCCCATCTCTAAACGATACGGCGCCATTAAATCTAGAGGTTTCAGAACTCCGTAAAGACCGGAAAGAATTCTTAAATGTTTTTGGGCAAATTTTAGATCGCCTTTTTTCATGGTTGCAGCTTCTAAACCTTGATAAACATCCCCTTGAAAAGCAAACACTGCTTGACGGGCATCCGCACTTGGCTTGGTTGGCTTCTTCCAACTTTGATAACGCTCAAAATTCAGGAACGCCAAATTGCTGCTTAACCCCATTAATTTAGAAATATCTTCAGTTTCGTATGACTTTAGAGTCTTGATAAGTTCAGCAGACTTACTTAAATGATTGGCAACGGTATAATCAATACCGTTCATTGGAGTTTCGTAATCCAATGTTTTAGCTGGAGAAAGAACAATAATCACTGAAAAATTCTAATCAAAATTTCCTAAATGAGCAAAAAAATAATCCATTTATCTCAATCGGTACTAACCTTTTTACCCACAGCTATAGGCAAATTTGCGGCCTGGTTTGTGGTTGCAATGATTTTTTTGACCGGAATCGTGGTTTTTTGTCGTTACGTTTTGAACATTGGAATCATTTCTTTACAAGAAATGACCATCTATCTGCACGGCTCTCTCTTTTTATTATGTGCAGCCTACGCACTAGGAGAAGATGAGCATGTTCGGGTGGATATCTTTTATCGCAATTGGAGTAAGCCACGAAAAGCGTTCATTAACTTTTTGGGTCAGGTTTTGTTTGTGCAACCGATGGCATGGCTGACTCTGCTGATTTCAATCGATTATGTTAGTTTTTCTTGGTCAATTGGAGAAGTATCGCCTGAGCCAGGAGGTTTACCAATTGTCTATGTTTTAAAATCTATGTTGTTGCTTTTCGCAATCCTTTTGATTATGCAAAGCGCTGCCATGATATTGAAATATTTTGAGGATCGATAAGTGTTGCCTTTATTGTTATTCGCACTTGTTTGCTTAATTCTCCTAGCAGGATTTCCAGTAGCTTTTACTCTGGCAGGCGTTTCTCTAATTTTTGCTGCCGTTGTTTCTTTATTTGGGGGTTTTGATTTATATCTCTTAGAAACTATCCCAAATCGTTTGTACGGAGTCATGACTAATGCAACCCTGATTGCGGTGCCGCTCTTTATCTTTATGGGAGTCATCTTGGAGAAATCAAAGGTTGCTGAAGATTTATTAACTTCAATGGCGAAGCTCTTCGGTCGAATGAAAAGCGGGCTGGGTTTGTCGGTGGTCATCGTCGGAGCACTCCTTGCTGCGAGCACCGGTATCGTCGGTGCTACGGTCATTGCCATGGGGTTGATTTCTTTGCCTGCCATGTTGAAGCGCGGTTACCCACAAGAAATATCCACTGGTCTAATTTGTGCAACCGGCACTCTAGGACAAATCATTCCGCCGTCCATTGCTTTGGTCATTTTAGGAGACGTACTGTCGAGCGCCTACCAGCAATCGCAATTAAGTCTTGGGAATTTTGCCGCAAAAACAATTTCAGTCGGTGATCTCTTCATCGCGGCCATCGTACCCGGACTAATGCTCGTTGTGGCTTATGCGATTTACTTTGTGCTTTTCGTTAAAGTCAGTTCCAACGGGCAATCGCAAGATCAAGAGGACTTAGAAGTTTCTAAACTCTTAAGATCTTTGTTACCGCCTTTTGCACTGATTTTTATTGTTTTGGGATCTATCATTTCCGGTATTGCCTCGCCAACGGAAGCAGCCGGCATTGGGGCTTTAGGGGCGATGTTGATCGCTTGGAGCGGCGGCAAGCTCTCCGGTGGTGTGCTCAAGGAAGCAACTCGTCAAACCGCTTTTATTACCACCATGGTTTTTCTCATTCTTATCGGGGCGTCTATTTTTTCTCTCGTGTTTAGAGGTTTGGGCGGCGAAGAGATCATTAATGAAATTTTCAATGCCGTACCCGGAGGTCTTTTTGGCGCGATGCTCTTGGTTATGGTGATGGTATTCCTGCTCGGTTTTATTTTAGACTTCATCGAAATCAGCTTTGTGGTGGTGCCGATTGTTGGACCGGTGTTGATGGCAATGGGCGCTGATCCGCTGTGGCTAGGCATTATGCTAGCAGTTAATCTACAAACGTCATTTTTAACGCCGCCGTTTGGGTTTGCTCTCTTTTATTTGCGTGGCATTGCGCCTGAAAGTATTGCAACAGAATCGATCTACAAGGGAGTGATTCCTTTCATTGCCATCCAAATTGGTTTGTTGATCCTGATGGCTATTTTCCCAGACATCGTGACTAAGTTGCCGTCAATCATTTATAGTTAAAAGCATGAAAGTAAAAAGTCTTATCGCACTAACGGGTGTTATCTTATTAATAGGTTGTGACCGATCGCTTGAGAGAAAGGCCATTGAGATGAGTCTGGAAAATGCGATTATCGATACGCACATCGATACGCCCTACCGTTTGTACAAACAACAAATGGATACCGGCTCATTTGAGGACATCACCCGAAGAACCAGCATCCACTTTGATTTACCGAGAGCACTTGAAGGCGGATTGAACGTGCCCTTCTTTGCTATTTACGTCCCAGCAGTCGATGAAATCAACGGTGTAGCCTTCGATACCGCCAATAAAGTGATTGATTTTATGAATGCCATTATCGAAGAAAACGATCGCTTTTTTTATTTTGTTAGATCTCCGGAGGATATCGATAAAAGTACCTTTAACAAAAAAGTCGGTATCGCTTACGGTATGGAAAACGGCGGCCCCTTGGAAGGAAAACTAGAACGACTTCAGTATTTTGCCGATAAAGGCATCAGTTACATCACCCTAACGCATTCAAAAAGTAATCACATTTCTGATTCCTCTTACGATGAAACTCGTCAATGGGATGGACTAAGTCCTTTTGGGATTGAAGTTGTAAAAGAAATGAATCGTCTGGGTATGATGATCGATATTTCTCACGTTTCCGACGAAGCTTTCTTTCAAGTACTTGAATTATCTAGTGCACCAACAGTAGCCACGCATTCCTCGTTAAGACACTTTGTACCTGGCTTCGAACGTAACGTTTCCGATGAAATGATGATTGCCCTGGCTAAAAACGGTGGTGTCTTGCAGCTGAATTTTGGTGACTACTTTATTCGCGACGTTAGAAATAATCCTGACTTAAAAGTCACCATTGCCGACGTCGTTGACCACGTTGACCGAGTCGTTGATTTAGTCGGAATCGACCACATTGGTATAGGCTCAGATTACGACGGCATCCCAAGATTGCCAGTCGGTCTTGAAGACGTATCTACTTATCCGCAATTCATCAAGGAGCTCTTAGTGCGCGGCTATTCTGATGAAGACATCAAAAAAATAATGAACGGTAATATTCTAAGAGTTTGGAAAGAAGTCAGACGCTTGGCTAATGACTAATTTTTTAAAAGGTTTAGGGTATTTTTTAATTTGGGGTGATTTTTATCTCTTGTTTTTTGCGCTGCATGCCCTGGTTGTCGGGCCTATTAATTTTGAGGAGCATCTGCAAGTCTATCTAAACGTTTTCTTTCCTGTTATCGAATGGTTTAAAAACTTAAACGGTCTTTTTCAAGCATACATTGAATTCATCTATACATTGCCGGCGATATTTCTTTATCTATTGAGGTTTACGGTATCGACGTCGATTGGGGTTTGGTTGGTTAAAAAATACGCTTAGTCTAAATCGCGCATTTCATAGACGGCTTTTTCAGAAATCTCATGATAATTGCTCACGTTTTTTTGAAACTCAGTGAAGGAATCACGAATTTCTCGAAAGAGTGGGTCTTCTGCGGCTATCTCATCCACTAGCTCGTCGGTGATTTCTCTGAATTTTTTTAAAACATCATCCGGGAGTTTCCGCAGTTGCACGTCGTGGTCATTAACCAAAGTCTCTAGGGCTTGATTGTTTCTGGCTGTGTACTCATCGAGCATATCTTGATTCACGGCGCGGGCAGCGACTTTCAAAATACTCTGTAAGTCTGGCGGCAGTGACTCAAATGCTTCCTTGTTCACAATGGTTTCCAGCACCGCACCGGGTTCATGCCAGCCGGGGTAGTAGTAATATTTAGCTGCCTGATGGAGGCCAAAAGTAAAATCGTTATACGGTCCTATCCATTCCGCAGCATCGATAACTCCGGTTTGTAAATTGGTAAAAATCTCACTGCCCGGCATCAATACCGATTCTCCGCCAGCTCGAGTGAAGACTTTTCCTGCCAACCCAGGAATACGCATGCGCACTCCTTTGATGTCTTCCAGAGAATTAATTTCCTTGTTAAACCACCCTGCCATCTGCACCCCGGTGTTGCCACCAGTCAAAGGCAGCAAGTTATAAGGCGCGTAGGCTTTTTGCCATAGCTTAAGGCCACCACCGTAATGCAGCCAAGCATTCATCTCTTGGGCATTCATACCAAAAGGTAGAGCAGTAAAAAATTGCGCCGATGGTACTTTTCCAACCCAATAATAAGCAGCACCGTGCCCCAGTTGCACGCTGCCTCTAGAGACAGCATCGAATACCTCTAAAGCAGGCACCAGCTCACCGTTTCCGTAAACTTGAATCTGTAAGCGTCCGTTGCTCATCTCATCAACGTAGCGCGATAAATTTTCTGCAGCCAAACCAACGCCAGGATAATTTTTTGGCCAGGTCGTTACCATGCGCCATTTATAGATCTTATTATCGGTAGCGATAGCAGCTTCAGTGCCTGAGTCAGTGCAAGCAAAAAGCGTCATTGCAATAATGACGATTAAACTTTTTCCAAATTTGCGTAACTGACTACCAGCCATTTGCTGCCTCCCGAATCAAAATTGACTTCCACTCTAGCATTATCCCCTTGCCCTTCATAATTCAAAATGATGCCTTCGCCAAACATGTTATGAGTCACTCTATCCCCCAAAGCAAAAGGCGTATCAGCCACATCGGTGCCTCCAACAATTCTGGGTTTAAAGCCTTGGTCTGGATGTTCTTTTTCTGCTGCTAAACGAATTTCGTACTTTAATTCTTCCGGTATTTCTTTGATGAATCTTGAGACCGGACTGAATGAGTCGCTCCCGTAAAGACTTCTGACTTCAGCGTGGGTCATATACAAGCGCTGCATCGCGCGCGTCATGCCCACGTAACAAAGGCGACGCTCTTCGGCGAGCTGTCCGGCATCGTCCATGGAGCGTTGATGCGGGAATAATCCTTCCTCGCAACCGGCAATGAAGACCAACGGAAATTCCAATCCTTTGGATGAATGCAAGGTCATCAGCTGGATGGCTTTCTCGCTTTCATCGGCCTGGGTTTCACCGGCATCCAAAGCAGCTTGGTCCAAAAATAACTCCAACGTAGTTCTCTCGTCGGTATCGTCCTCGCCGATGCCAAAGTAGTTTGAGGTTGCGGTGATGAGCTCTTCTAAGTTCTCGACCCGCGATCGGCCTTTTTCTCCGGGCTCTTTGCCGTGAAATTCTTTTAGCTCTGACGCCTCAATTAAGTCTGCGAAAAAAGAGCCTAATTCTTCGGTGTCTTTATGCGTGGCTATCTTATTAATAAGATCGATAAACGTTTGAAAGGATGAAACTGCTCGACCGGAGCTATTAGCTTTAGCCATTTCTTCAGCCGCTTCCCATAGCGATGAACCCGCTTGTCTGGCTGCTTCGCGCAAATTATCCATCGTTTTGGCACCGATCCCTCTGGTCGGCACGTTGATCACTCGCTCAAAGGCAGCATCGTTATTTCGTTCCACAGCTAAGCGCGCATAAGCTAGGGCGTTTTTAATTTCTGCTCTCTCGTAGAAGCGCACGCCGCCGTATATTCGATACGGTAATTCAGCTCGCAAGATGGAATCTTCAAGCGAACGAGACTGCGCGTTTGACCGATAAATAATGGCGCATTCTGATAGGCAACCACCTTCCTTGACCCAGTCTTTGATAATATCGACGATGAACTTTGCTTCGTCTCTTTCATTGAAAGCACGGTAAACCTTCACCATCTCGCCTTCTTCGTTGTTGCTCCATAATTCTTTAGCCATTCTGCTGGGGTTATTCTTAATGACCGAATTAGCAGCAGATAAAATATTTTTGGTTGAGCGGTAGTTCTGCTCAAGCTTAATAACATCGGCTTTCGGGAAGTCTTTAGTGTAACGTTTGATGTTCCCGCTTTTGGCTCCCCGCCATGAATAAATGCTTTGATCGTCATCGCCGACCACCATGATGCAGCCATCGGGACCGACTATTTGCTGTAATAATAAGTATTGAATTTCGTTGGTGTCTTGAAACTCATCGACTAGAACATACTCAAACCGCCTTTGATAATGATCGCGCAGGCCTTCGTTGTTATTGAGAAGCTCGAAGGAACGCAACAAAATCTCGGCAAAATCTACCAGTCCTTCTGCTTCGCATACGGCCTGGTAACTTTCGTAGATCTCCGCCATTTTTTCTTCAAGGTATGAATTATTCGAACTGATTTTAGCTTTACGGCGCCCTTCCTCTTTTTGTTTATTGATAAACCATTGCACTTGACTGGGTGGCCATTGATCCAGATCGATGTTCATTTCTTTCATGACACGTTTGATAACGCGCAATTGATCGTCGCCGTCTAAAATGGCAAAACTTTTAATCAGTCCTGCTTCTTGCCAATGCATCTTCAGCATACGATGGAACAAACCGTGAAACGTGCCGCACCACATGGTTTGCAGTTGTTCGCCTAAAATCCCTTCGATTCGGCCGCGCATCTCGCGCGCAGCTTTGTTGGTGAATGTCACCGTCATAATCGACATGGGATTGATGTCGAGGATGCTCGACAGCCATGCGACTTTATGAGTAATGACCCGAGTTTTACCGGAGCCAGCGCCCGCTAAAATCAACGACTGCTTGGCATCGGACTTAATCGCCTGTTGTTGGGCTTCGTTTAAACTTTCAAGTATATGATTAGCATCCATTTTTTTTGATGTTGGGCTACACTACCACCATTATGCCGGACTTACCTTCGCACTACGATTCGCTTGAGCAGACGTTGCAATCAGCTGAGTCTATTTTAGAAGATGCCATCCGGAACGCCAAAAATTTGTTTCACACGCCGGTGATCTCCAGTCATTCCGACGAAGGCATTCAAACCCGTACCGTCGTGTTGCGTAATTTTATTCAAGATTCCAGGATCATTCGGTTTCATACCGATTTGCGCTCACCCAAAGTTGCAGAGTTACAAGCCAATCCAGCGGCAACGATGCAAGGCTATGATCCCAGCATAAAAATTCAATTAAGGATGCTTGGTTCTGCTGAAGTGCATCATCAAGATGCGATCACCGAAGCTGCTTGGGCGGAAACCAGAGAAATGTCTAAAGAATGTTACTCGGTCGCCGATGCACCAGGATTATCGATAGACGATCCAAATGCCTTTGATATCGACGCGAAAAATTTAGATTTGGAATTAGGCTACGCTAATTTTTGCGTGGTGCTCTTTCAATTTGATTCCCTTGAATTTCTACATTTAAAGGGAAGCGGTCACAGGCGCGCCAAACACGTTTGGCAAAATGATGCTTTGTCTTCCAGCTGGCTGATTCCTTAGTCGATTAAATAGATACCTTCAGCCATGTAAAAATCATTGGCGCCTGAAGTACCTAAAGAACCTGATTTTGACAGCCCAACGCTGATCCTACCGCCGCTTTCAACCGGAGTGTTATTTCCGTAGAGAGCTCCTGCTATCACAGCTTCCCTGGTCCAGCCGTTGTTGGTATCGTTCAAGCTACCTGCGTAAGTTGCCCCCGAGCCGGCAAGGCTTACTGAAAAAGAAGTGAAGCCTGCATTACTTACTAAGGAATTTCCGCTATCAAAGTTAGTAAAGTCCAATTGGCCAGAATAACTGCCTGAACCCCAATTAAATGTGCCGTTTACTGTTGCGTTGCTGGAATATTGAGTAACGCCGTAATCGGAATTTGCTTGATTGTGTCGATAGGCAACGTTGAACACAGCCTTGCCCGACAAGGAAGCAGAGCCTGATGTAGGAATCTCGCTTTGATCGAGCATATCGCCGGCTACCCAAAAACCTAGATGCACTGCGGCGTTTTGATCTCCTGGGTTGGGTGATATATCAGGCGATCCCATTGCCCAAGCACCCCAAGTTGAATATTCGGCATTGTTGCAATTATAGGTATTACAATCAGGCATGCCTGCGCTGACAAGAGTGTGATCCTTTGATTCAATGGTTTCCCAAGAAACCATAACTCCTGCTAGATTATTGGAGCCCCCTGAGGATCCGTCAATTTGATTGCCATTGTCTTGAATCTGGGCACCGAACATCTCACTGCTTATATAAGCTGACTTGGCTTGATCGTTATTGGCATCTCCAAATTTTAATGTCAACGAACCGGTATCCACTGCACTCCACGTTGCGGTGTAATTGTTACTAGGCGCAGATGCTACGGTCATAGGCGCAACAACTTGCACATCGTCGTTGGTCGCATCGAAAGTAAATGTAGCCAAAGTACTGGTTGAATGCACCCTTGCCAGTTGACCGTTACCCACCCCGCTTACATCAAATTCTAATAAGCCGCCAAAAAATCCGCTGTAGGAACTAGCGCTCGACGAATAAAATTCAGTGGAACGAAAATCGCTTAAGCTCATACTAGTTTGGTAAGAAGTACTTCCTGGACTTTCCTTAGTACCAGCGCTGTCGAGTATTCTTTGTCTTACTATAGCTTGATTAAAAGTTCCCACTTGAAAAGAATCCTCTCTGGAATCATAGCTCACAGCCAAGGTCATGGCAGTTGATTTGTAGGGATCAGAGGATGTCAGCATAGCTCCTACCGGAAAACCAGGGGACTGTTGTCCGCCAAAGAAACAGCCCGCTTCAGTCGCAGTCGCACATTCAATGGGGCCGACTCCGTAGTGAATTCCTCTGGAATTACTGCTGGTGTCGTCTTGAAAAGACCAATAATGGTATCCGTCCATTCCCATTCCTGTATCACCCACAGAATATCTAGTCGTATCGTTACTCCTATGATCAACTTGAGTGATGACAACATTCAGTAAACTTTGTTGGTCGTCTCTGTTGGTGTTGCTTGAGTGCACAACCGAAATTTGTGCGTACAGTCCAACACCGACACCGTTATCGTTTAATACTTGCCACAAATGGCTTGTCCCCACTGGTGCGTTCGGCATATTTTGACTACCGTAATAAAATTTTTCTTCAGAATAGACACTGCCAACCATGGCATTTCTAATGTGTTTGTAGTTGTCGTCGTAGGTGCCAATCGATGAGCGCATATTATTACAAGTCCAACTCGCTCCCTGGGCTATACATAAATTAGCTGCCTCTAAATTAAAGTCGTTACTGTTAACGGTCATATTTTTCCAAGTATCGATTGGAATAAAAGCTGGAAAAAAATAATCATTGGCAAAACCCGCAGCCGCGGTATTTTCTATCGGGATCGGTACCCACGCAGTAACCACCTTACCGCCGCCGGTAAAGGAGGTAAAAGTACTATCACTTAGTATTTCGCCGGCCGAAGTAATCATATCTTTGTAGTAAGTAATGGAATCCACTTGCGCATCAGGAGTGTTAGAACCAGTGGGCGGATCTATTTTGCTAAACGCCTTGTCTAACATCCAAGTCCTGATAAGTTTATTATTTTGTTGCGTCAAGCCCGTGCCCCATGCTGAACTGATATCCCCGTGGATGAAAAGATCCGCATGCACTCCAGGGCCTAAATCTTCCGCTCTGTAATAGGCTGACATGCAATTTGAGAAATTGGTAACGGAGCCGCCTGAGCCCGCTCCGCAGTACATAGGTTGGCCGTTGGTAGCCGATAATATCGCCGGTCCTGGGGAGGCAACGTACATTACAGTGTTGTTCAAACCTTCGTAAAAACTGCCGCTGGCAAAAGTTCCGCCAAGCCGACGGTAACCCCCGGTTCCAGCATTCCAATTATTGGAAAACTCGACGTCGCCACCTATTGCTTGAATCCATTTACGGGTTTGTTGCGGGAGCTGGCTTTCTGTAAGGCCATCTCCGTCATCTCGGTAATCTCCGTATATTTTGACGTAGAGCAATGAAGAGGGTAATTTCATCCAATCGACGAAAATATCAAGGTCGGTTGCCATACCTGACTGACTGGTCGAATCCAGGTTGACATACTCACGATTATCAATGATAACGTTAAACCTGTTCAGGTAATTATCGCTGGTGCTGCTAACGCCTAGCTGGGCATAAAGCGAACTTCCTGAAGATGAAGCCATTTCCGAAGTATAAGTGCGATCGAACATAAAAGAATTTGTTTGGAGGTTAGAGCTGGCAAAATAACCGGAGGCGTTGTTGCAATAAGATTCAGCATACCCCATACAAAAGACACGCAAATCCTCCTCCATGATATTGAAATTTAAAGAAACTACGCTCGCGGTTTGCGTCGTCATAAACGCAAATTCATGCCAACCGTTTCCAGTGTGATTGGTTTGTCCTGCAGAAAGGGTTTTACTGCTGCCGCCAATGCTTGTTGAAATCCTGCTTAATGAGGGCCTTCCGGCATTGTCAGTGGCTCCGCCAAAAACCCAATAAAATCCGTCCTTAAAGCTACCACCGCCAGCGAAATTTGGTGCATGGACACCTGCAGCATCTCCGCTTCTGTAAACGGGAAAATAAAAATCTAGATTTTCTTTTACTCCGTGACCGTATTGAAGACGAACTCCACTGCCGTGCTGAGCATAATTTAAGCCTTCTTCTCTGATATTAGTCTGATTGCTCTCCCTGGTTCGATTTCTTAGGCCGATCAAAACCTCCTCAAAAATTTCTGCGCCGGCTTGATGACCTCGAGTAGCGGTGGCCGACAAGCCCGATCTTGAGGCATTGTGGAAGCCACCGGAGTAACGAACCAATGAAGCATTGTTCTCACGGGCATTTTTCACTGGTATCGTGATGGCGGTGGTTGTGCTATCGCTACCGACGGTAGCGGTCAGATTAATGGTATGAGATTTAGCGGTTTCAAAATCTAAGTCTATGTTCGTGGTTATGGCTCCGGTGCTGGAATTGACTGCAAAAATATTTTTTTCGTTTCCCGAAGTAATGCTATAGACCGGCGAGCCGCCTAGTTCATTCGCAAGTCCAGACACGGAGGCAACTGCCGTACCGGGACTGAAGTTTAAATGCGTAATTCCGCTTTCTGCTACCGATGGATTGGCTAGAGTAGCCACGAGATTACTTAAACCGCTGGCATCGCTAACGTTTAAAGTAAAAGTTGTAGAAGTCGTAGTGGTACCGTCATTGGCAGAAACAGTAAACGTATGCGAGGTCTTGGTCTCGTAATCCAACGCGTTGGCCAAAGTTACTTGACCGGTAGATGAGTTGATTGCAAATTTACTGTCAGCATCGGTTATCGAATAAGTGATTGTGCCTTCGGCATTGGATGCGCTGGAATTCAAAATTACGGTACCGGAGGAGATGTTTTCTGATTGTGAACTTGAAGCCAAACTTCCCGAGTAACTTAAATCGATATCGCTCACCGATACGCTGAAGGTTTCAGATAACGTGGCACTACCGTCGGTCACCGAAACCGTGAAAGAGTGCGAGCTTTTTGTTTCAAAATCTAAAGCGTTATCTAGGGTAACTTCACCGGTAGAAGAATTAATGGCAAATTTGTTATCCGGATCGCTGATGGAGTAAGTTAAAGATCCTTGGCCATTGGAAACAGACGAAGTAAGGATAACTGTTCCGGTATTAATACTTTCTACTTGCGAGTTAGCTGCTAATGATCCTGTGTAACTTAATTCTGTAACGTCGCCAACGTTTATTAACAGAGACTTGGTAACAGTATTAACCCCATCGGTTGCTTCCAATGCAATGGAATAGCTGGTTGCAGACTCATAGTCTAAAGCGCTTGCTAAAGTTACCTTGCCATCGGCATCGACAGAAAATTTATCGCTGCCGGTTCCTGATAATGAAAAGGAAAGTGTATCGCTTTCGGGATCCGAAAAAGTTGAAGTTGCGATGGTTGAACCAACCGCTGTATTCTCTAGAAACGAGTTAAAGGCAACCGATGAAGATAACGATGGAGCATCGTTAGCATCGGTAATCGTAACTGTAATAATTTTTGGTACAGAAAAGAAACCATCGCTGGCAAAGACCGTAAGTTCATAAGTAGTATTGTTCTCATAATCCAAATTATCGGTAAGGGTAATCTGTCCGTTATTGTCGATAGTGAATTTATCGCCGCCGCCGGACAACGAGTAGGAAATCGTAGTGTTTTCTGGATCGTTACCCACCGCTGTTGCCACGACTGAATTTAAGGAAGATGCTTCACTGATACTAAAGTCTTGAACTGCTAAAGACGGTGCCTCGTTATCGTTGACCACGTAAATAGTTATCTCTTCAGTCATGGAAACAAGACCGTCGGTGGAAGTTACCTCTATGGTGTATTGTGTTTGCGATTCAAAATTGAGGGATGCCGCTAGAGATATCTCACCGGCAGAAGAGATAGCAAAGTTTTCACTGCCAGCACCAGAAAGGCTGTATTGGAGAGCATCTCCATCTTGGTCAGCAACCGTAACCGAAGCAACCACGGCACCAATCTCGGTGGTCTCGCTGATGTTTGATCCATTGGTTTGAATGTCATTTAGAGATGCATTTACAGACAATAAATTATTATTCTCCACAGCCACCAAACTTGGAGCATCGTTTTGATTGGTGACCGCGATTGTAAAGTTATCCGTTTGATTGTTCCCTAATTCATCGCTGATCGAAACAGTAATATCCAAAGTTGAATCGTCTTCAAAATCTAACCCTGATATAAGAATGATTTCTTGGGTCTCGGGGTTATAGACCACTTTATCGCTATCTGTCCCGCTAATCTCTACGGTAACTTGATTATCTTCAGCGGCTTCCAGATCAATGGTTCCTATTGAAACGTTTGAGGCGTTCTCTGCTAACGAGGGCGTTATAGTAATATCGGCTGACAAGGAATCGGTTGTCTCGCCTGCTAACGCGCTGGCAAGCGGTGTGCCCTCAGCAGCCTCAGCAGTATCTTCTTGTTGAGCGGTGTCTTGCACTGTTTCTTGTGCCACCTCACTCACGTCCTCAACTGCCTCGGTTTCTTCTGCGGACTCAGTTTCTGTTTCAGCGGCAACGTCAATATCCGATCCAGCATCGATATCAGTCGCAGTAGATAATTGATCGGGTTCGACATCGGATGAATTATCGGAAATGCCGCTTGAGTCCAAAGCACTTTCATCGATTTCTGGTTCATTATCGGTATCGCCGTCGGTCTCAACGCCGTCTTGATTAGTATCCGAATCTGTTGCGTTATCGGTGTCTTGTGCTTCGGTTTCGTTGTCGCTGTCTGAGGATTCTTCTGATGAACCGTCCTCACTTCCAGAATTTTCATCTGCTTCGGAATCAGAACTTTCAGACTCATCTGCTGATTCTTCTGAGCTTTCCTCGTTTTCTTCAGACTCAGACTCATCTTCCGATTCCGATTCTTCTTCGCTGCTTTCGTCTTCAGACTCACCTTCTTCTTCGGATTCTTCCTCGCTGCTTTCCTCTTCGGATTCTTCTTCCTCGGATTCTTCCGATTCGCTTTCTTCACTCGTTTCTTCTTCTGTTTCTTCTTCCTCCTCTTCTGGCGAGCCTTGCAAACTCTCCTGCATTGCTAACAATTGATCAGCAGTCAACAATGAAACGTCTTCAACGTCTTCTAACGGATCATCAACCACAACGACAAACCCGTTTCGGGTTAGCACGTACGTGCCATCCTGATTTAAAGCGGGCGTGACCGTCATTTCATCGCCGTAAATAAAAGAAGCTTCTGTGGTCTCACCCTCGCTATCAACAAAGACAATTCCACCCCTAATCCCTACGGTGGCTGCATTCGTTCGAATAATTGCAGGGTTATTTTTGGTGACCTTTCCACCAACTAAACGCATCAAGCCTTTACTGGTAACCGTCAGGGAACCCTCAGCGGTTTCTGGGTTATAAATAAAGGAATCTAGAGTGACCGACGAGTTAGGTCCAACGGTAAACGCAGTTCCATCAACCAGAAGCATCTGCGCTTTGCCATTCTCGTCGGTCTCAATAGTGTGGTTTTGGATAATTTTGTAACCTTCATCAACGAGTTTTTTTTCTTGTTCTAAAGTTAAATCGGTGGTGACCGTATCGACAGCGGCAGCAACTCCAATTCTCTCTTGTGACCATAAAGAGATGCTTCCGGTCAGGATGAAAATATAAAAGATAAGCCTTAGGGTCTTTTTAAAATCCATTATCAATCAATCAAGTATACTCCTTCGGCAAAATAAAAATCATTGGCTCCCGAGGTGCCCAAAGCACCTGATTTACTCAGTCCAACTCCTAGTCTCCCGCCACTTTCATCAGGTGAGGAGCCTCCGTAGAGCGCACCTGCAATCACTGCCTCACGGGTCCAGCCGTTATTGGTATCGGCTAACGAGCCTGTGTAGGTCGCACCAGAACCAGAAATGTTGACCGCAAAAGAGGTAAACCCAGCGTTGGCGACAATGGCATTTTTATCATCAAAATTAGTGAAATTAAATTGTCCGGTGTACCCGCTTGCACCCCAATTGAAGCTAGCTGCTACATCGGCTGTGGTCGTGTACTTGTGCACGTCGTAATCAGTGCCAGATTTATTGTATCGGTAGGCCACGCTCATTACCGCTGCACCACTCATGGAGGCAGAACCGGAAGTCGGTACTTCGCTTTGGTCTAAGACTTCTCCACCGACCCAGGTACCTAAGTGCACTGAGGCGTTTTGTGTGCCTGAATTAGGTGAAATGTCCGCCGCGCTCATGGCCCAAAAACCCCAACTGGAATAAGTAGTATCCGGGATGGCATCGTTACCCCCGGAATGAAACAAATCAGAATCAGGCGTATCGAGCGTATTGAAGGAAACCATCACACCGGCTAAATTGTTTGACCCGCCTGAGGTACCGTCGATCTGGGTGCCGTCGTCTTGAATCTCCGCCCCAAGAACATCCCATGAAAAATAAGCCGACTTAGCCTCGTCGTTATCGGCATCACCAAACTTCAATGTCATTGATCCGGTATCCACGGTTGACCAAGTCGCGGTGTAATTGTTGGCAGGGGCTGCGCTAACCGTGACCGGCGCTACAACCTGGACATCGTGGTAAGTGCTATCAAAAGTGAAGGTTGCCAAGGTAGAACTCGAACGCAGCGAAGCCAGTTGGGAATTACCGGTCCCGCTGACGTCAAACTCTAAGATACCGCTAAAAAATCCGCTAAAGCCAGACGGAGTATACCCAGAGACGATACTTCTGTTTCGAAAATGATCAAAAGTATAATTATTCGCTGCAGTAGATGAACTAGGATTCGAGTATTCTTTGAGCATAGCTTGGTCAAAGGAGCCGGTTGAAAAAGTATCGGCATTACCATCGTAACTCACGCTCAACGTCATATCTCCAGACTTGTAAGGATCGGAAGAAGTCAGCATCGCAGCTTTGGTATTGACCGCAGAGCCGCCGTAAAAACAACCGGCATCGTTTGCCGTGGCGCATTCTATAGCTGAGGTACCGTAGACGATTGCGCTGCTGTTATCGTTAGCATTGGTGGGTTGCTGATAGGACCAATAATGATAGCCGTCTAACCCAATGTTGGTGTCACCAACCGAGTACCTGATGGTGTCATTCTTTCGAGCATCCATTTGAGAAATAACCACGTTCAGTAGACTTTCCTGATCGTCTCGAGTGGTTGATCCTGAAGCTCCGTCGTAGGAATCTTTGAAGGAAATTTGTGCCCACAAACCAGGGAGCACACCTTGATTATTACCTTCTGTAAACACATCATCATCGATATGTTGATACCAAAGAGACATACCTTCTGGCACGTTGTTATCGCTCCAACCAAATCGGCTAGAATGGATAATAGAGCCACTGCCGGTTCTAAAAGCCAATTCGTGCCATTGGTAAGCATTTGAATAGTCACTGTTGCAATTGCTTTGAGTGTCTACTGCCAGGCAATAATCAACGCCAACATCCCCGTAACTCCAGATCGATCTCGGTATAAAGTTTGGATAAAAATAATCGTTGCTGGTTCCGCTTGAAGAAAAGTGTTCTCGCGGGATAACCGCAAAAGCGTAGACGTGTAATGACGTATTCGACGGGAAGCCCTCATCAACCCTTCCTGCTATGGTGACTTGATCTTCAAAGAGGTTGTAGGTGGATGAGGTGCCGCTGCCTAAACCAGTTATCCACGCCATGATATCGTTGTTGTCTAGTTGTGTTCTGGAGCTAGCGAATGGATTGACATCTGCATGACCAATAACAACACCTAGTGAACCTGTTCTTCCTGGGTCACATACAAAAATACCGTTGGCACTGCCCCCCAAAGAATTACAAATTGATGGAATATTCAGGACTCCTGAAGACGCATCTCTATACTGCTTGTTCAGAAGACCAGAGTAGTCCAAGGTTCCGCCGTTGTTCGTGATGGCATCAATGTCTGATTGGCCGATGGTAAATCCAGAACCCATCCCCGAGGCCCCGCTTAAACCAGACCAATTTAGCGCATTGAAAATCCCTTGAGCAAAGGTCATGTTGTTGGTTGCACCGCAACAACCTCCACTGTGCTCCCACATGACTTGATAATAAATACCACCGTCATCAATCCAGTCTGCAATATCACTATTTTGATAGCCTATATTTGTAGTACCAAGGCCTGGAAGAATCATAACGCCAACATCATCCAGACTAATCCCGGCCGCATTTAAACACGTTTGCATGACAGACGATGTTCCACAAACTTCAACGGTGTAACCTTGATTTTGTAAAAGTGTTTGCCATGAATTGCTACCCGTGCCAGGGTAATTAACGTTATTGCTATGAATAACTGCATAAGTGCGTTGTGCTCCTGTTGTGGATGCATAACTTATATTTTGAGCTGCCTTGTCGGTAGTCATAAACCAGAAATTACCGCCTTTCATTCTGCCTGCTGAAATAACTTCAGAGTTACTGATGGTCGTTTCTACCGACGTGCCCAAAAGGCTTTTGTATTTTCCATCAACCGAAGCGGAGTTAGGTGCAAATGCGAATTGTCCGTTGCCGCCGGTGTCGGTTGGAAAGAAGTAACGCCAATTAAGTGCCGTGCCTCCGGCAATTTCAACCGGGACGGAATTATTTGAAGTGTTATCAACGTCCGTAATGTCATCGGTGGGTGCCGTGCCGATTTGTTCTAAATAATAATTCGGCAAACTGGATCCAGACGGTCCTCTGGTTGCCGTTGCTGCAAAGCCCGATCTGGAAACCGCATTATAATCAGCAGAATATCGTAACACCACCGAATCAATTTCATTTTGGTTAGTAACCGGCACAACGATGTTGGTTGAGGTGGTATCGCCGCCTTGCGTTGCCGTTAACGTTAGGGTGTGCGTTTTTGCGGTTTCAAAATCAAGCGCGGTTGCAGTAGCTGAAATTGCTCCGGTGCTTGAATTGACTGCGAACAAACCTGCGTTATTGCCGGCGGTGATGCCATAGGTTGGTGAACCGCCGTCGCTTTCTATGCTGCTCACGGTGTATAGTCCGGTCCCGCTGGAGGTATTTTCTAATGCTGGAGTGCTTTGACTGGTGACCAAGCCGCCCAAATTAACGTCGCCAATGTTGAGCGTAAACGTTTCAGATGTGGTTGTTGTGCCGTCGGTTGCCGTTACCGTAAAAGTGTGGGACGTTTTAGTTTCGTAATCCAACGCGTTGGCTAAAGTTACTTGTCCGGTCGATGAATTGATTGCGAATTTATTATCGGCATCGGTCAGTGAATAGGTGACCGTCCCTTCTGCGTTAGTGGTTGAAGAGGACAAAATGGCAGCACCGGTTGATACGGTTTCTAATTGACTGCCGCTGGCTAGGCTTGCAGAAAGCGATAAATCGACATCGTTAATTTGTAAGGTAAAGGTTTGCGACTCGGTGTTGCTGCCGTCGCTGGCGGTAACGGTAAACGAGTGCGAAGTTTTCGTCTCATGATCAAGTGCGTTAGCTAGGGTCACTTCTCCAGTAGCAGAGTTAATGGCAAATTTATTAACCGGATCTGAAATGGAATACGTTACGGTGCCTTCCGCACCGCTGGTGCTTGAACTTAAAATGGCCGATCCGGTGGCAATCGATTCATTCTGAGAGCTGGCTGCCAGAGTTCCGGAATATGATATTTCAGCGACGTTACCGACGTTAATGGTCAGAGTCTTAGTCGTTACATTAGAACCATCCGAGGCATTTAAGTTAATACTGTAAGAAGTGGCAGTTTCGTAATCTAGCGAGCTAGCAAGGGTAATTTTTCCCTCCGCATCGACGCTGAATTTATCACTGCCGGTGCCGGAGAGTGAATACGAGATAGTGTCGCTCTCTGGATCTATGCCAGTGGTAGTAGCAATGGTCGTCCCCACAGCGGTGGTCTCTTGAAATGAGTTAAAAGCAACCGCAGCACTGACACTCGGAGCTTCGTTGGCATTGGTGACGGTAACAGTTACGGTTTTTGGCACGGTAAACAAACCGTCGCTAGCAAAAACCGTTAATTCGTAGCTTTGAGTTCCTTCGTAATCTAAAGTTCCGTCCAGCGTTATGTTTCCATCTGCATCGATTTGAAAATTATCGCTGCCTTGTCCGGATAAAAAATAACTAACGTTTGAGCCTTCTGGATCTAAACCGGTAGCTGTTGCCAAAGTTGTTCCCGATGCCGCATTTTCTGCAACCGTGAAATTATCAAGGGTAACGCTTGGAGCTTCGTTATCGTTGACTACATAGATGACAACGTCTTGGACAATCTCGTTGATCCCGTCCGAGCTGACCACTTGAATGGTAAATTGGCTTTGAGCTTCAAAGTTTAATTCTGAAGTCAGAGTGATTTCACCGGAATTCGAAATAGCAAAGTTATCGCTGCCCGAACCCGCTAAAGTGTATTGCACGGTATCGCCATCGGGATCGGCGACGGTGATGTCGGCCACTACCGAGCCTAGCTCAGAAGTTTCACTGATGTTGGAAGCGTTAGCTCGAACGTCGTTTATCGACGCGTTGGCAGAGATTAAATTATTATGACTCATCGAAAGCATGCTCGGTGCTTCGTTGACGTCTTCTACGTCAATACTGATGTCGTTTAATTGAATGTTCCCTTGGTCATCGGTGACCACCAAGGTGATGTCTAAAGTATCGTTGGTTTCGTGATCCAAGGCACTTATAAGTTCTATAGAGTTGGTATCCGGATTGAAAACTACTTTATCGCTGTCCTCTCCGGTGATCTCAAAGTTAATCTCAGCATCACCTGGGTTAGTGATCGATAGCGTCGCAATGGTCTTACTGTCCTCGTTTTCTATAACTGACGGCGTGGCAACGATATCCACTTCCGGCGCACCGACCGATTCATCGGCAGCAGTTTCTTGTGCGACTTCGGTTACGTCTTCGACTACCTCAGTTTCCTCAGCGGGTTCGTTTTCGGTTTCGGTCTCAACGTCAAAGTCATTCCCGGTATCGATATCGGTGGCGGTGGTTAATTGATCGGGTTCAACGTCGGAAGAGTTGTCGGAAATACCGCTGGAGTCGAGTGCACTTTCATCAATCTCCGGTTCGCTGTCAGTCTCCGTCTCGGTTTCGAGAGACTCATCCGAACCAACATCGCTCTCGCTTTCTGAAGAATCGGAACCAGAATCTGAAGCATCGTCCTCTGCTCCGGCTTCATCGCCGCTTTCATTATCGGAGCTATCCTCGGTATCGGATCCGGACTCTGAATCTTCGGAACTGTCCTCTTCGCTGGAATCTTCGCTTGATTCTTCTTCGCTACTCTCCTCTTCGGATTCTTCTTCGCTGCTTTCCTCTTCGGTCTCACCCTCTTCTTCGGCTTCTTCTTCGGATTCTTCCTCTTCGGACTCTTCTTCTTCGGTTTGTTCTTCTTCAGCTTCACCTTCTTCGCTGCTTTCCTCCTCGGATTCCTCTTCTTCTGGCGATCCTTGTAAGCTCTCCTGCATTGCTAATAATTGTTCAGCCGTCAGGAGTGAGACGTCTTCAACGTCCTCTAACGGATCATCAACTACAACGACAAAGCCGTTTCGGGTTAGCACGTAAGTACCGTCTTGATTTAAAGCAGGCGTGACCGTCATCTCGTCACCGTAAATAAAAGAAGCTTCTGTGGTCTCACCTTGGCTATCGACAAAGACGATACCCCCTCTGATGCCCACGGTGGCTGCATTGGTTCGAATAATCGCAGGGTTATTTTTGGTGACCTTTCCGCCCACCAGTCGCATCAACCCTCTGCTGGTAACAGTGAGTGATCCTTCGGCGGTTTCCGGATTGTAAATGAATGAATCGAGGGTAACCGACGAGTTTGGTCCCACGGTAAACGCAGTTCCATCAACCAGAAGCATCTGCGCCTTTCCGTTCTCGTCGGTTTCAATCGTGTGGTTTTGGATGATTTTGTAACCTTCGTCGACAAGTTTACGTTCTTGTTCTAAAGTTAAGTCAGTGGTGGTGGTGTCGACTGCGGCGGCGACTCCGATTCGTTCTTGCGCTTGAATTACTCCTGTTATAAAAAGTAACGCACTAAACAGTATGGTTGATGGTTTAGGTGGCGCAAGAAAATGTAACCCTTTCTTGCTCATAATCTTTTATTCTGACATTTTGTCATATTTTAACCCAAAAATCCATTTTTTCCCTTATTTACAAGGTTTTATTAGGTTGAATAGAGTATTTTCTTTGATTTTTTTAATTAATCAATCAAATATATGCCTTCAGCCATATAGAAGTCATTGGCGCCAGCTGTTCCTAAAGCACCGGATTTGCTCAAGCTTACGCCCAAGCGCCCGCCGCTTTCGTCCGGAGCCGAACCGCTAGCTCCGTAGAGCGCTCCGGCAATAACTGCCTCGCGCGTCCAACCGTTATTGGTGTCGGCTAACGAACCGGAATAAGTTGCTCCCGAACCGGAGATATTGATGGAAAACGAGGTAAAACCTGCGTTGGCAACGATGGCATTCTTATCGTCAAAATTAGTGAAGTCAAATTGTCCTGAATAACTACCCACACCCCAATTGAAAGTAGCCGCAACATCAGCTGTGGTAGTGTATTTGTGGACATCGTAATTAGATCCCGACTGATTATATCGCGATGCGACTTTCATCACCGCTGCTCCGCTCATCGATGCAGAACCGGAAGTTGGAATGTCACTTTGATCGACCACATCACCCGCCACCCAAGAACCCAAGTGCACCGAAGCATTTTGAGTACCCGAATTAGGAGAAATATCCACCGAGCTCATCGCCCAAAAACCCCACGTTGAGTAGCTCGTATCTGGCATGGGATCGTTGCCCCCAGAGTGGAATAAATCTGAGTCGCCTACTTCTATGGTGTTATATGAAACCATGGCGCCAGCTAAATTACCGGTACCGCCTGACGAGCCGTCAATTTGCGAACCGTCGTCTTGAATCTCGGCCCCAAAAACTTCTTTAGATATGTAAGCAGATTTTGCTTCCGAGTTATTGGCATCACCGTATTTTAAAGTCATAGTCCCGGTATCAACGGTCGACCACGTAGCTGTGTAATTATTGGCAGGCGCAGAAGCTATTGTTAGCGGCGCCACCGTTTGCACTAAGTCGTTCGTATCATCAAATAGAATTGTAGCTAGCGTGCTAGTTGAATGAATTCGAGCCAGCTGACTTTTACCGCTGTCGTGGAATTCTAGAATCCCACCGAAGAAACCGTTATGAGTCGAAGCACTGGAGAGGTATCCAGCCTCTGCGCTTGTTCGAAAAACGCTTATGCCTACGCCCGATTCTTGCCAACTAAAATTACTTCCATCCGATCTATCTTGAACTTGTTGCGTAAAACTTGCTTGAGTAAAGGTTCCCTGATTAAAAGCTCCCGAGTTAGCATCGTAAAACACGCTCAACTGCATGTCCTCGCTGCTGTAAGGATCTGAGGGCGTTAACAGACTAGCAAGCGGTCTACTGGAAGCTCTTGAGTACCAGCAACCTGATTCACGCGTGGTAACGCACTCCACCGGTGAGGTGCCGTAGAGCAGTGCTTTGGAATTATCGTCGGCATTGGTTGGATCTTGGTACGACCAATAGTGATAACCGTCAAGGCCGTAGTTAGTATCACCAGCAGAATAACGGTCGGTGTCGTTTTTTCTGTAATCGTAATCGGCAATAAGGACACTGAACAGGCTTTGTTGATCGTCTCTGGTGGTGCTACCGGAAGCACCGTCGTAGGAATCTTTGAAAGAAATTTGCGCCCAAATTCCAACGCCAGGAGATCGCGTTGAGCTATCGGTCTTGGTATAAACCTGCCAGAACAAAGATTGACCTTCGGGTACTTCGTTACTGTAAGCGCCAGTGCAATTTGAATCAAAACGACAACTTTGTATTCCGCTGTAAGCATTTGTGCTTGCAGCCCTTTGCGCTTCTTGGACCCAAAGCCAATCTGCATCGGTTAGTCCCGGATTAGTTCCTAACTGACTGTCGTAGGTAAGACCGACATCCCCAAAGCTATCTGACCATGCGTTTGAAGGAATAAAGTTAGGATAGAAGTATTCCGTACCGCCTGTGAAATTTCTTACTGGGATCATCACTCCCGCCATGACTCTTTTTGCGCCATTGAGAAACGAAGCTACAAAACTACTCCAACGATTATTTCCGGTGCTTTCAGTGAAAGGTTCACCGACAAAAATGAATTGATCTTGGAAGGATTGAAAAATTTGATTTGCGCCGTGCTTGTTGATCATGGCATCGAGGAACCAGTCCATTAAAGTATCATTGCTGCTTTGGTGCGTAATATACACATCAGTGTAGTGAAAGAAATCTGCGTTGGTACCGCTTTCTAAATCTTGGCTGCGAAAATAAGAAGCCGCAAATCGATTACTCCCTTTCGGATAAAGCAAAGTACAACCGGTACAAGCCGTGGCACTGGGTCCAGGCCCAGCATCGTATACGTCGTGATTTTTAATGGCATCGAAAAAGGTCGGCAATGTTAGCGATGAATTCGAACCCCCAGCAACATCGATTGTAGAGTCAAACGTTATCGATCCGCCAAGGTCTGAAATCAGGCTCGTAAAATAACTTTTTGCATAGTCCCTACCACAACAGCGCTCGATTATAAAAGCATAACCTAGACTGCCGGGGTCTGCTGCCCATGCTTCAATCCTTGCTTGTTCCCCTGCCCATATCGGCCTAGAAGCACCCCAACCATTTGTAGTCAGCCTAGCGTCCCAAATGATTTCGAAATCAGAAAGAGTATCGTAATAAGCTGCCATAGGGCTTGTCGAACTAGGCCAGGTATTTACTGAACCGCTCCACTGTATTCGACTATCGGTTACGTTAATACCCTTTGCTTCAGCTCGGTCTTCAAGGCGTTCAGTGTAGTCAGATGAATGAGAATCCAATAGCAACATATCGATGGAACCGGCTATTGATAAAGAGGCTTCATCCTTATCTAATTGCATGAAAAAGAATTTTTCGTTAGTTTTATCTTGACCCCCGTAGAGTATCTCTGACGTAGCGAAGTCTATTTTGTTAGAAGAGTTTGCTTTATCGACGATTTTCGCAGTAACTGTGCCGTCAAAAGTAGACAATCGAGCCCCATTACTAGTGTTGTTAAGCGGAAAATAATATTGCATGTCGACAGCGCTGTTTCCTTCTTGAAGCACTGCTTGCGCATAATTGCTTGCAGCATCCCTTCCGCCATTTGATTGCCCGGTATCTATGTAATATTGAGTGGCATCGTCGGTTGCACCCTCGAGCACGAAATTAGCCATGGAGGAACCGGACGGCCCTCTGGTTGCCGTTGCTGAAAACCCGGTTTGTGTAACCGAATGATACGCCTGTGAAAATCGTACCGAGGCCGATAGAAAATCTTCATTATTCTGAATGGGGATAACGACGGTGGATGACGTCGTGTCGCCACCGGCCGATGCGGTTAACGTTAACGTGTACGATTTAGCATCTTTGAAATCGACCGCAGCCGCCGTGGTAATAGCTCCGGTGCTGGAGTTCACGGCAAATTTACCCGCGCTGTTTCCAGCGGTTATGCTGTAAGTTGCTGTACTGCCGGTATCATTTTCTAGGCTGCTCACGCTAGCGACAGAGGCGCCGACACTGGAACTTTCACTCAATGTCGCACTTGCTAGGGACGTAACTAAATTGGCTAGATCAATATCGGTAACGTTTAGAGTAAAAGTCTGTGAGGTTGTAGTGCTGCCATCACTCGCCGTTAAGGTAAAGGTATGCGCAGTCTTAGTCTCGTAGTCTAAAGCATTGGCTAAAGTTACCGCTCCGGTGGATGAATTGACCGTAAATTTATTGTCGGCATCGGTGATGGAGTAAGTGATCGTGCCTTCTGCGCCGTTTGCTGTGGGAGCTGCAACAATCGTTGTTCCTGCGGCTATGCCTTCGGTTTGTGCCGCGCTGGCTAGGCTTGCAGAAATGGATAAATCGACATCGTT
>VMHT01103666.1_pt1 | contig 29666 bp, 30 predicted proteins | sample 4693611 | NCBI WGS metagenome assembly VMHT01 (sample SAMN12280063, study PRJNA550983) | marine metagenome | isolation source: seawater sampled from same location over 5 years 0.02-0.2 micron viral filtrate | place: USA: collected off the coast of southern California halfway between the port... ... | reverse complement strand
GTCATTTTACGAACCGTAAGTATGACTTTTTTAGGTATGGTGGTAAATCTCGTGCAACTATGACATCCTTTAATAAAAGGAAAGATAAGTATTGGTTCGAGAAAACATCGAGAAAATATTCTGATGACCAGATTGTTGATTTTCTATTAGCAAACTTTGTGACCACAGATAATCCAAAGAACCTATGGATAGGTGAGATTATCAATTCTGGTGAAAGAACATATGCAGATTGGACAAGAAGACAACAGAGTATTTCTTATCTGTTTAAAGAAGAATGTTCTAAATTATTGGAAGAATATAAACTTGATGAGTTGTTTGAGTGTGGAAAAGGACATCCGATTATATTGAAGAGATTTCTAGGTGGTGATATATCATTAGAAACATTTGTTATCTTTGATATTATATTTGCGTTTTCAGATAAGTTTGATGAAAAACTACTCGATCCCGTATGGGAAACCGTAAGTTTGAAGATAAGGAAGTATAAACCTTTCCTAAATATTAATGTATTCAACTTTAAAAAAATACTACGGGAAATCGTAAATGAGTGATTTTTTCGATTCAAACATAGTTCGTGAAGAACTACAAGAGATAAACGAATTGCAGTTATCTATTTACAAGAATGCAATGAAGTTTGGAACTTTTAGTCGTGAAGATAAAGTTGACCACATAGAAAGACTTACTGAATTATTAGAAAGACAAAAAGTAATGTACACTCGCATTAGTCTCTCTGATGACCCAGAAGCAATTGAACTCAAGATTCATTTACAAAAATCAGTTGAACTTATGGGTTTCCCAGAAGGAACTGATATGTTGTTATTATTCTCTGGTATGTCAAATACTATCGAGAATCTTAAGAACTCTATTGACAATTGATTCTTAATCTGTTATAATCTAATTATCCAAAATATCCAATTTATCCGAGGTATCTAAATGTCTTTTAAAGACCTTAAAAAGCAGTCTAAACTTGGCTCTTTAACAGCAAAACTAGTTAAAGAAGTTGAGAAGATGAACAACACGGGCGGTAACGCTGATGACCGTATCTGGAAGCTAGATGTAGACAAAGGAGGTAACGGTTATGCTGTTATCAGATTCCTACCTGCACCCGAAGGTGAAGATTTACCATTTGTAAAACTATATTCACACGCATTCCAAGGACCTGGTGGATGGTTCATTGAGAACTCACTCACAACACTTGGACAGAAAGACCCTGTTTCTGAGTACAACTCATTACTCTGGAATAATGGTACTGATGCTGGAAAAGAAACAGCAAGAAAGCAAAAGCGTAAGTTAACTTACGTCAGCAACATTTATGTTGTAAAAGACCCTGCGAATCCTGACAACGAAGGTAAAGTATTCCTATACAAGTATGGGAAGAAAATCTTTGACAAACTTACTGCAGCAATGCAACCTGAGTTTGAAGACGAGGAAGCAATCGATCCATTCGATTTCTGGCAAGGTGCTAACTTCAAGTTGAAAGCAAAGAACGTAGCAGGATACAGAAACTATGATAGTTCTGAGTTTGCTGCACAAAGTCCTTTACTTGATGACGATGATGCAATGGAATCACTCTGGAAAAAACAGTTCTCACTTGCTGAAATTGTTGCACCAGACCAGTTCAAGACATATGATGAGTTAAAGACTCGTCTAGATTATGTTCTTGGAAACAAGAAGTCCGCTGCACCACAGTTTGAAGAGGAAGATAATGATCGTGGTCAAGCAGAAGAGTTAGTAACTGCTGCTGTATCAAAACCAACTCCTGCAGTTGCAGAAGAAGAGGATGATGCACTATCTTACTTTGCTAAACTTGCAGAGGAATAATGAAATATAATCAAATCTGCCTTACTCTTTTAGTAATTGCAGCTTGGATTAACTTAATTTTTAAATAGGGGTCATTTGACCCCATTTTTTATGAAATGACGTTTGTATTTTCTGTCTTCGCTAAATTATTAGTTATATATCCAGAACTTTTATCATACTTAACCACATCTCTTAAATCATTAATAAAAATACTAAGATATCCATTTCTTAAAACATTAATTTCTCTTTTCTTTTCATTTTCAGAAATTTCATATTCAAAGTTACTCACTGCACGAGCAATATTATCTGTTGATACCGTATATTCATTTTTATCATCTAATTGAGTATTACCTGCTTCTGAAATAAGTGTGTATGTTGAATTAAATCTTAATGCACTTCCATCTATTTTAAAATCTTTATCAACAATTAAATCTGGTGGTAATATTTGTCTTCCTTTATCATCTTTTATTTCAAAGGTTTCATAATGATGATTTTCAAACATTTCACTTTCAGCACCATATTTTTGTAAAGCATAATCGTAAACTTGAAAATCTTGAAGTGGCCATTCGTGATTTATATTAGTGATTCCAGCAACAAGAACAACAACATAATCTAATGAAGAGTCATTATATAAAGACTCTGCTATTGTATCTGGTCTATCACCATCACCTATTACAAATTTATTAAATATTGAAACATTTTCATTCAAATAATCGTAGAGTTTCGCTCTACGAAACAAATTTTTTACACTAATAAAATCTGTTGAAGAATTTTTATGAAGTAATGGTGATTGATATAATATATTTGGTAATTCTCTAAAATATCCCATTAGAAACCTACTCCCGAACCTGCTTCATCCGAAGAGTAATCCTCATTGTATATTGGATTAATTTCTTTAAAGTTTAAGTTCATACGAATCATAACTGGTGTTCCATCACCATAGGAAGCATATGTTCCTGCATTGGTGTAATTTACTTGCATACCAGTTAAGGCACATAACTTAAATGTATTTAAGAAGGGGTGATCTTCACCATCATGTAGATACTTAAGTTGAAATAAATCTGGTGATTTTAAAAATATACCTTGAGCAGAACCATTGTAATCTCCTGCTTTAGGTGACATTGATGCTTTTAGTGATTTAATAATTGATTTTACTACATCTGCCTCTTTACTATTTCTAGGAGAAAATGTAAATGTGAATGGGAAAGTTCTAAGGTTGACACCTTGAAAAAGTAATTCTAAATTAGAGTTAAGAATTTGACCAGTTGACCTTGATAGGATGCTTCCTGCACTGACGTTTGCACCTAAAGCATTAATAGCAGCACCAGATATAGAAGCTTTAATTGCATTTTGAGTATCTTGAGTTAAACCAGGTATGGAAATACCTCTCTGCAAGACAGCCATCGCTTTTTGAGCAAGTTCAACTGCATCATCACTTCCACCAGATATAGCTGCTTGTGCCACCGTCAAACCAGCGAGTTGAAGAGCATTTAATTTATCATCACCCCAAGTAACTGAATTGGAGTCATTAATTTCTTGTGGTGCTGGTAGTTCAACGTAGTACTTTATTATCTGATTGTTTTTAAGTCTTGTATTCGCATCTTCAAAATTGTGTGAGAATTCTGGTTTAGGTATTTTTTGTTCTTCCGCTTGTTTCTTAGAAACAACAGATCCATCAGTATTGAATACATTATTTACAGTCATGGTAAGACCTGACCCATTTTTAGGTGGGCGATACTGAATACATTTTATCATTAATGTATCACCAGTTTTTTCATTATTGTTTCTCTTTATTGGATATGATAAAACTTGATTGCTTGATCCATTACCTCTACTAACCTGAAATACATCAGATCTACCAGTATTATTTACCATTGATGATGCAAATTTTAAAGCATCACCACGAGACATACCACTTGATATTGCTGCATTAAAATCTTTTGTAAACGTTTTTGAGTATGAACCTTGTCCCATGAAATATTAATTTTTTAACTATTTAGTCGAATTTTGACAAAAGGTAGAGTTCTTAAATCTCTTAGTTCCATTTCATCTACTTTATATAATCCACCCACTACTTCTGGGAATGTATATTGTCTCATTTCACCCCAATGATAATTTAATCCACGAAAACCCCATTGAAAAACGTCAGTCACAGCTACGAGTGGATGTTCATCATAAGCTATGCCAGGTGTTTTTGGTTTATATACAAATACATAATAGTTTCCAGATTCAGGGACATTACTACCCTCAGTCAATACATCAAGTATTTCCTGTGCCAAATCATCAGCACTTTCGGTGCCTATGAGATTTTTCATTATTGGATCTATTCTACTCATATTCCTAATTCTTTTTCAGTAACCACTTTGAACTCCCATTGACGGTCAGCACAATACTCCTTAGCCATTTTCCATTTTGCTTGATTTCTAGCATATTCGTATGCTTCACGAATATATCCTTTTGTTTGTCTTTTTGGTTTTGCTGGTGGTTTGGTTTGCTTTGCTGGTTTAACTTCAATCACATAATTTTTAATTTTACCATTTGTCTCTTTCACTTTCATGTAAAAATCTGGGAAATATCTATGCACCCGATTATCAATTGGAGAACGATAAGGGATTGCTATCTCTTCACTTGCCCACTCTAAAATATTCTGATTCTTATCACAGTAAACCATAAACTTTCTTTCCCAGAGTGATCTGTAAATTATATTAGTAGGATCACCTTTATACTTTCTAGGAAATGAAGGATAATATTTTCCCTTGTAAGACATCTAAATAGGTATGATATAGTAAGTATTTAGAGTGCCAGCACCAAGACCGAGTAGAATATCAGATATAATGCCTAAGTTACAGAATGTAGCTCAGACATCAAAATACCTTGTTAAATTTGCATTACCTCCAAGTGATTTAAAAACTCATTTGAGAAGAAAAGGAATAAATGATCGTTTTATAGCGGAGGATGTAGGTCTATTATGTTATGATGCATCTTTACCTGGTAGTGCGATGGCTACTAAAAATACTGCTGGTGATTATCAAGGTGTAGTTGAGAGATTTGCACATACTCGAAACTTTACTCAAATAAATTTTGAATTTTATGTAGATAATGAGTATAAATCACTTCGATTCTTAGAACATTGGATGGAATATATTTCTGGTGCTTCTCCAAAGAATCCATCAGGAGACGCATATTATTTTAGAATGCAGTATCCTGACGATTATAAGTCAAATGATACTAGAATTGTAAAATTTGAAAAAAATCATTTTCAATTCTTAGAGTATAGATTTGTAGGTTTATTTCCAATGTCACTCAATTCAACAAAAGTTTCTTATCAAAGTTCTACAGTTTTAAAAGCAACAGCATCATTTAGTTATGATCGTTATATTTGTGGTGAATCATCTTCACTTGCAAGAGCACTTGGTTTAGATTTAAATAATAAGAGTGGGTCTGGTTCTTCGGGTACTGGAGCATATAGTTATAATGATGATACATTTTTAAATCAAATCACAACACAAAATAGTTTAGCATTATTGAACGATGGCACATTAGCACAAAGATTTGGTAATAATATTAATATTACAGATAATCCTGATATAGGAAATGCAGAAAAGTTTCTTACAAATCAAGTAATATCACAGTATCAGAGATAATAGGTTTCAGAAACCACTATAAATAAATTTACTGAAGTGCTCAGAATATTATGCCTTTACCAACCATTTCAACACCGACTTACGAGTTAGTGTTACCTTCGTCAAACAGAAAAATTAAATACAGACCATTTTTAGTGAAGGAAGAAAAGATTCTTATTTTAGCAATGGAATCTCAAGATCCTAAACAAATTGCAAGAGCAGTTAAAGATGTTATATCAAAATGTATTCTATCTAAAGGAATTAAAGTTGAAAGACTTTCTACCTTTGATATTGAATATTTGTTTCTAAACATTCGTGGAAAGTCTGTAGGTGAACAAATTGAAGTTATGGTTACTTGTCCTGATGACAAGAAAACACAAGTTCCAATGTCTATTAACATCGATAGTATTAAAGTTAAAACTGATGATCAACATTCGACTGACATTAAACTTGATGAAATCTATACATTAAGAATGAAGTATCCATCTTTAGATGAATTTATAAAGAGTAATTTTAACTTTGATTCAAATATGAATGTAGATGATACATTTGATTTGATTGCATCATGTATAGATCAAGTGTACTCAGATGAAGAGTCTTGGTCTCATCAGGAGTGTACAAAAAAAGAATTGACTGAATTCGTTGATCAATTAAATTCCTCACAATTCAAAGAAGTTGAAAAATTCTTTGAAACAATGCCAAAATTATCTCATGCAGTCAAAGTAACCAATCCAAATACCAAGGTCGAAAGTGAAATTGTATTAGAGGGGCTGCAGAATTTTTTCGCATAAGTATGGCACATGAAGATCTTGTGTCATACTACAAATTGAATTTTTCCTTAATGCAGCATCATAAATATAGTTTGACAGAACTTGAAAATATGATACCTTGGGAGAGAGAAATTTACATTTCACTCTTACAACAGTATATTGAAGAAGAAAATTTAAAAGCTCAACAAGAAAAGAATGGATGAGGAACAGGGATTAGTCTCGCCAATAGCAAGTGGAATCAGAGGTATTAGAAGAAGTGTATCTTCTAGTATTTTTGGTGCTCGTCCTGCTGCAGCACAACCAGATCCTCAAACAACAAGTTTACTACAGCAAAATTCGTTAGCATTAAATAATTTATCAAGAAATTTAAGGACTGTTAGTGTACAGGTCAGTTCACTTAATAATTCTCTTAATATTATTAAGGATAATTTAGTATTAAGTGATACTTTAGAAAGACAAAGAGAAAACGAAAAGAGAAAAAGAGATAGAATTTTAGCAGAGCAGGCTTTAAGGGAAGGTAAAGAAAGTGAGTTAGAAAGAAAAATACAAAACGCACTTTTGATGCCTGTTCGTAGAATTGCAAGAAAAGCACAGGGATTACTAGCAAGATTAGGTAATTTCTTTATGATACTTGCAGGAGGATGGTTGACAGATAAGGCATTGACATTTATTAGATTAACTTCTGGAGATAATATTGATGCGTTGAATGAATTTAAAGATAAATTAATAAAAGACTTATTAATACTTGGTGGAATAGGACTAACATTTACAATAGGTATTCGTAGAATCTTAGGTTTAGTTGGTAGATTGGGTGCAGCTGCCTTTAAAATTACATTCAATCGAATCTTAAAAACACCAATTAGAGCGATATTAAGATATTTAAAAAACAATGTCTTGAATTTTAAAAATCAAGTAATTACTTTTTTCAGAAATTTACCTGGTGGTGGTTTACTAGGATTATTAGGCTCGGCTTTAATAGGTATACCGATAGTAGGACCTTTTTTAGCTAAAAAACTTGGAATTGGTAAGGATATTGCAAAAACAGCGGACGACATTCCAATTCCTAAGAATAGAACTGTGATGAATAAAATTTTAGGTAATGATACATTCATGAAAAAGGGATTTAAAGAAGGATTAAGAAATGCATTTAATTACTTAGTTCCAGTTGATATAGCGATTGAGAGTATACTCGGTATTTTTGATTTTATGGACAGAAAAGATCAAGGTCAGACTAATGTTCAAGCTGGTGCTGGAGTTAGTGGTGAAGTAGTCGGTGGTATAACTGGTGCTGCAATAGCGTTAACAATATTTCCAGAACCTTTTTCTAGTGTTGCTGGCACGTTAACTTTACTTACTTTACCTTTTTTAACAAGAATGTTTGGTGGTAAAGTAGCAGATGAATTGACTGGTGCTAATAATTCAAACAATGATAGCGTAGAAACAAATTCAAACCAAAATAATGAGACTATCACGACTACGAATGGTGAAAAAAATATTTCACCTGTAACTCTTGATTTAAGTGAAAATGTAACCCCAATTAATAATAAGAAAGAAATGAACGTTGCTGCTCAAATATCAAGTCTAGATGAATCAGCAAATATTGTGACAATACCATTGAATACTAACATGGGCAGCAATGAATCTGGTGTGGTTGCTAATAATTCGGGAAGTAGTGCAAATAGTACACCTGCAATACCTAGTGAAGATCCAACTAATAATTATATTGCACTTACAGAATCTTTATTTAATGTGGTGGCAGTATGAGTATAAGAAGTAGAAGAAACTCACTATTAAAATCATCGATAAGTATCAAATCGATGAGAGATACTGTTTCAAATTTTACTAGTGGTATTACAAAGGCAAAAAAGACAGCAACAGAATTAGTTAAAAAAACAAGAGAATCAAATCTTTTTAAAAGAAGATTAGTAAGAAGTGATAACGAATTTTTTAGTAGAAGAAGAGAAAATGTAAGACGTAAAGAGAGAGAGGATGAATTAGAGGCAGCATCAGTTACGGGTGTTGTTAAAAAACAAGGAACAATATCTAGAACGAGCACGAAAGGATTTCTAGGAAGAATACTAGATTTCTTTGGAATTATCTTAATAGGTTGGTTTGTTACAAGACTACCTAAAATTCTTGATGCTATAGGGAAAGTTATAACGAGAATTCGTCAATTGGTAGGTGTTTTGTCTGGTTTTGTAGAGGGTGTAACTAATATATTAGTTGGGATGAAAAGAGCGATAAGGGGTGCTATTGATGCTTTACCTTCTTTTGATTTCTTAAAAGCTAAAAACGATGCTGAAAATGAAATTGAAAAAACTGAGAATAGTTTAGTGATGATGCAACGTGATTTGGTATCAAGTGCAAACGATGCAGCAAACCCAAAAAACATTGGACTTACAAGTTTTAATGAAGATGCCATTTCTTTAACTGATGTTCAAAATAATAACAATAATCAAAATTTAGATACTCCTTCTGAAGATACTAAAAAAACTGAAAATAAAAAGAGCACCGATAAGGAAACGGAATCTGGAAATCAAAATGAGGGAGTAGAACCATCTGAAGTAAAATTAGGATTGAATGACTCTCAAAGTGTTGAAGGAAAAGATAAGATGGGTGATGTATTATTAGCAAAATTAGATGAAACCAAGAAAAAATCTAAGGGTGATACCATTGATGTAAAAAATCAAGAGGAAGAAGATCAGAATCAAAATCAAGAAAATGTAGAGGGTATAAGAACCAAGATAAACAATTACATATCAAATATGTTTGGTACAAAGGCAGAAAAAGATACTGAAAATCAAAAAATTGCCTCTACAACTAAGTTTGATTTAAGTGATAATTTAGAGACAGTATCAGATGATAATTTTAAGAAGGAATTAGAATCTGCAACTGAAAAAATTTTTAAAAATATAGATAGCAAAGATGTAATTGCTCTTAAAAAACCTACATCTAAAGTACGATTAAATAATAGGAAGAAGAGGAATACGATAACTATAATTGAAAAACCAGTGCAAGTAGCTTCTAATCAAGGTGCAGTAATAGGTGGTAGTAATTCTAAATTAGATTTAGATTTTGCTAATATGAATGATAGTGAAACAATGAAAGTAATTCAAACAATCATATTAAATACATAATGGCAAATAAAGATAAATCAGAATACGAAAAGTTTTCCATATTAAGTGCAGATGGTTCTAAGCAAGTAGATATTAGACTTGGTGTGGTTTCGTTTGTTTATTTTGAAAATATATTTTCTCCGTATTTAACTGCAAAAGCAATTATAACAAATACAGGAAACACTGTAGAAGGTAAAGATGGAAAGTTTCAATCATTATTCAGTGGTTTACCATTAAGAGGTGGTGAGAAAGTTACAATAAAAATTGCAGGTAATTCAGAATCTAATGAAGGATTGACATTCGATAGTAAGGGAATGTTTTTTTATGTAGCATCTATTACTAATGTTATTAAATCAGCTGGAAGTGAAATTTTAACTCTTAATTTAGTACAACGAGAAGCAATAACTAATCTTGAAACTCAGGTCGGTAAAATGTTTCCAGTTTCTCAAACTATAACTGATAGTGTGAAAGATATATGTAAAAATTATTTAAAAACAGATAAGGAATTGACATCAGATGAAACCTCTAATCCATATGGTTTTATAGGAAATCTTAAAAAACCATTCACTCTTATAGAATGGTTAGCATCTAAATCAGTATCAGGTTCGGATTCTGGAGGTTCTGGTGCAGGGTTTTTATTTTACGAAACAAGTGAAGGATTTAATTTTAGAGGTTTAGGAAACTTAGTTGAACAAAAACCATATAAAGAGGAATATGAATTTAGTCCTGATGTAGTTTTAAATGGCGATGATGGAAATTTTAAAGTTATAGAGGCAAACGTAAATAGAACACAAGATTTAATATCAAAATTAGAGAGAGGTGTCTTTAGTTCTGACAGATATTATATAAACCCATTATCTTTTGTACCAGAAATAAAAAGATTTACAAAGGAGGAATATGAAGACATGACACTTTTGGGATCTGAACCTATAGATTTTCCAGTTATAAACGATGAACAAGTTGGAGATAAACCGAGTAGAATATTTGTTGGTATTATGGATATCGGAACCATAGGTTCAGAAACTACAACAATGGGATGGAATAATGATGTAGAGAGAAATTCTAATCCATCAAGATATCAATCACAATCAGTCATGAGGTATAATCAATTATTTAATAATGTTATTGAAATTACTATACCACTCAACACTAATTTAAATGCTGGTAAGACTATTAAATTAACTTTTCCTAGAATTGATACTGAAGAGAGAAAGGAGGCAGATTCTGAAATAAGTGGAATATATATGATAAAGAGTTTGACTCATTTATTTGATACTTCAGGATCTTACTCGAAACTTGTTTTAGCTAAAGATACAGCAGGTAAAAAATGATAGAAAATAGTTTAATAAAAACAAATTTTATAGGTAAAGATGGATTTCGTTGGTGGATAGGGCAAGTTGCACCTGAAGATGCTCAAGGTGATCAATTAAAACAATCTGGGTCTGCTTGGGGTTGCAGATTAAAGGTACGAATTTTTGGATATCATCCTCCCAATGAAACTGAATTGCCTAATAAAGATCTTCCTTGGGCACATGTACTACTATCACCTCAAGGAGGTTCTGGTAAAGCTAATCGTGGTAGATCTCTTAGAATATCGCCAGGCGACACAGTTCTAGGATTCTTTCTTGATGGTGATGATGCACAACTTCCAATGATCATGGGATTGTTTGCCAATACAAGTTCGGATTATAATTTTGGAAGTTTAGATGGATACACAGTTCCTTTTAGTGCGTTTACTGGATATACAAAGAATATTAAACCAAATGATTACATATTAAAAAATGAGTCTGGAGATTCATCAGGAAGCACAGTCCAAGTATCACCAAGACAAACTGACCAAAATTTAGCTGATAAAATTGAGGAAAAAACAAAAAAGAAAGAAGTATCTGCTAGTGTTGCTATAAACAAAGTAATAACTTTTGGTGGAAACAATCAGAACTCAATTGCAAAGGTAAAATCTGAAATTGAAAATGCTGTCAACGAAGTTGCTGCTTCAAGTTCCAAAGATAAATTTAGAATCATTGACAGTGCATCTAGAAAGATAACTGGTATTGCACAATCTTTATCAGGCAGTTTTTTAAACAAAACTTTCAAAGATTTAGCACCAGATTTAAATAAGGGTTTACATAATTTATATAAAGACGTATATGGTAAAATATTATTAGCAACTCAAAATGGAGCGATAGCAAAAAAGGCAGGGACAATAGCACAAACTGCTATGGTTGGTCCTGTAAAAGCATTACAAAATTTCTTGCCTTGTGCTATTAAAAATATAACTGATAATTTATTTGGTTCAGTACGTAATTTATTAACAGGTTTACTTGACAATGTAAAGAATTTTGTTTCATGTATAGGAGATCAATTTATTGGTGCATTATTTAATGATATTATTGGTAATATAAATGATCAACTTGGCGGTTTAATGAAAGGAGTGTCAAAAATATTTGATGGAAATTTAGTGGATATGTTAAGATCAAATGCAGAGGGTTTGTTAGGAATAGCTTCTGCATTTGATTGTGAATTGCCCAGTGCTGGAGAGGGATTGGGTGCAAAAACAAATCAATGGGTCATAGGTAAGGGTCCTAAAAACATCATAGGAACAACAGCGGATGCAATATTAAGTGTTGCTAACGCAGCTCAGGAACTTCAAGAAGCAGCAGGTAGTCCTGGTGGAATATTAGGAAATCTTGGTATATTTGACTTTATGAGACCTGATGTTAGCACACCTGGATTTAGTAGTCAATTAAGTGATTGTTACACAGGACCTCCTCTAAATTGCTCTGGTATTAAAATTAACATGTTTGGTGGTGGAGGAGAAGGAGCATCTGCTATGCCAATATTAGGTGCAGTAGTGGGTGATGCATTTGCATCACAGACAGCAAGTTTAATAGGAATTAAATTAACCAATGGTGGTAGTTCTTATCGAACACCTCCATTTGTGGAGATTGTAGATAATTGTAATCAAGGATATGGTGCTGTTGCGAGAGCAGTTGTGGATTATGATCCTAATTCTTCAACATATCAACAAGTAGTGGATGTTTATGTTGTGACTGGTGGAGAAAATTATCCTTTAATAGAATCTGAAGATGGATCTGATGCAGTTTATAATGTTGATCATGTTGTAGTTGCTAATCCTGGTAGAAATTATTCACCCGATGATGTTATATCTGATGATAAAGGAAATGTTTACAACGCATTTTTAGATCTTGATGGTAGAATATTGAATGTTATCCCTCCTAATCCCGCATTATCTAATCTTGAACCTGTAACTGATTTACCAGAACTTACCATACAAACCTCTACAGGTTCGGGTGCAGTACTTAAAGCACAAATATCACCTAGACCAGAATATCAAGGTGAAATCAAGCAAGTTATTGATTGTATTAGTCCTCGTGATGGAATAGTAGGATATGTAAATGGAGAGGCTTATTATGGTCCTTTCCACGTCATGTCTAATGGTGTTAAAATGACAGGTGTAAAACACTCTGATAGTGACATCATAATATATGACACACCTCAACAAAGTAGAACATCAACCGCAACAATTTCACAGACAAATGTTTCCAACACCACAACCCAGACTACTACAAGTAGCACTATTCAAACTAACACAACTAACAACACAAGTCAGCAAACGATTGGACAGAGTAACACTTCTGTTCCTGATAACACTTCTAGTGATAGCGGGTCTTCGAGATCAGGTGGGAGTTACTCAGGATACTGATAAATATTAATACGATATAAAAACTATGGCAGAAGAAAAAAACAATTGGGAAGGTAGACAGTACGATTCTTTTGGTCCACATTTTAGAATCGATTCTGGCAATCCGCAATTAGGTTATAATGGAACAGTAGTTTATGACCTATTAGGTTCTGGTGCTGATGGAAATACAAGTACAGTTGGTATGACTCAAGGAGGGTTATTTCATATGTACAATGATCAATGTATAGAAATAATTGGCGGTAATAAAGTAGATGGTGGTGGTGTATGTGTTAATATAACTGGTGCTAATGGTGATGTAGCAATCACAGCTATGAGTAGTGGGGATGTCAGAGTAACAGGTCAGAATATTATTTTAGATGCAGATAAAAATGTAGAAATAAATGCAGGTGGAGATTTTAGAGTAATTGCTAATAATACTGTAAATATGACATCAACAAATATGTATCTTACAGCTCCTTATGGAAAGATACGAGTTCGTGAAGTCTCTTGGATGGGAGGAGTATTTGCAGGTACAAAAGTATCTGAAAGTGTCTGGAGTGCATAATGTCAAAATTTCAAGGAGGTAACGTTCCATATCCTGATTATGACGCTGCTGATACAGATAATTTTAATAGGAAAGCTGAATTTACTGATGATGTATTCATCTATGGTAAACTATATGCTGATATAGATTCAGCTGATATAACCTTTGCAGAGAATCAACAGTTTCAAAGTGTTACTATAAATGATGATTTTTTTGTTACAGGAGTATCAAGTTTCTTTGGTCCTGTTGATGTAGATTACCTTACTGTCTATCAGAGACATAACGTTGGTGCTGCTGGAACTGTATTTGTTGCGATATCAAGCACATCAGATTCAGATGGTCAAGTTGGAGGTAGAGTTGGAATTGGTAGTACTCAACCTGATGCTAGATTCCAAGTTGGTATTGGAGAAACATCATTTATAGTTGACGAATTTGGTTTAGTTGGAATTGGTACAACACAACCAGATCAAAAATTTCAACTAGGTTCTGGAACAAATTCACTTGTGATAACTGGTGTTGGAACACTTGGTATTGGGTCTACTAATCCTGGTGCATTTGGGATAGACAACAGTGCACATGGAGAACTTAAAGCTGATTTTGATGGAAGTATAAGAGTATCAAGAAATATTTACGATTCTTCTGGTTCACCAGGTCAAAATGGATTCTTCATGAATCGAGATGCAAATGGTATTCGTTGGGTATCATTTACACCAGTAGAAACTGAGGGTGTATTTTTACAGAATGAAGGTGTATATGTTCCATCTGTAGGTGCTGCACAATCATTTACAGTTTTGAATTTTGTTCAACGAAATAGTTTTGGACAAGGGACTGATACTTTAGAAGCAACAGCACAAGATCCAAGTCAGATTACTGGTATATCAACCATATTCACACAAGACTTATGGGGTCATCAAGGAACTGGTGCTGGTGCAGCAATTTACAGACAATCTAGAGTAGGTATTAATCAGGCAAATCCATCTACTCAATTGGATGTTGGTGGAGACTTGCATGTATCTTCTTCAGTTGATTTTGATTCAGCTCTTAATGTTGATGGTGGTGTTACTTTTAATTCAAATTTGGATGTTGATGGTGTAGTTACATTTAATAATGCGACTGATTCAACATCAACCACAAGTGGTTCAGTTCAAATTGATGGTGGTGTAGGTATAGTTAAAAAGTTAAATGTAGGTGATGATACTAAGATAAATGGAGTGACTCAAAGTACATCTAAAGATTCAGGTGCTTTAGTTGTTGAGGGTGGAGTTGGTGTTGAAAAAAATATAAACATTGGTGGTTCAGGAACATTTACAGGAAGGTTAGATGTTGATGATCAAACAGAGTCATCATCAATCACAACTGGATCGGTTGTCATAGATGGAGGATTAGGTTTAGCTAAAAATTTGAATTCAGGTGGTAGTGGTGTTTTTGCTGGTAGACTAGATGTAGATGATACAACCCAATCAACTAGTACCACTACAGGTGCACTTGTAGTTGATGGTGGAGTTGGTATAGTTAAAAATTTAAATGTCGGTCAAAATGCAAAAATTTTAGGTAATTTAGAATTAGATGCACAACTAACAGACTTCTTTGGTGATCAAGGTGTTGGTGCTTGTAAAACAGATTACCGTTTATCATCCTTCAATGTTTCTGGAGTTGGTGTAGGGGTATCTTGGAGACCATCAGGAGTTCAAACAAAGAGAACATTATGGGTTTCTAAAAATGGTTGTGATACTAATAGTGGATTACTTGAGGGAGATGCGAAATACACTATCGCATCTGCAGCTGCCATAGCACAAGAAGGTGATACAATTAAAGTAAGGTCAGGTGTTTATATTGAAAATAATCCTATTGGATTAAGAACTGACGTTGCGATTACAGGAGAAGACTTAAGATTAGTGACAATCGTACCAAACAATACGAATAAAGATGTATTTCATGTAAGAAGAGGTTGTTTGATTGAAAACTTAAGTTTTGCTGGAGCAACTATTACCACTAATCATCCACGATGTGGTGCAGTAGCATTTCCACCAATTCAAGAGACTGTCAATGCAGGTCTAGATTTTCAGGCAGTTTCAGGATTCACACCTTTAGGTCCTGCGAATGAAGGTGCTGCTGGTAGATGGAGATCTCCTTACGTGAGAAACTGTACAAACTTCATGACTGGTAGTATTGGAATGAAAATAAACGGAGACCATGCTGACGCTGCTTTTACAGGAACTAATAATGGTGGTCAAGATTTAAAATCTATGGTGTGTGATTCATTTACACAATATAATGAAGCTGGTATTGGTGTATCAATATCTAATAATGGATATGCACAGTTAGTATCAATCTTCACTATTGGTTGTGAGATAGGTATTGGAGTATCGTCTGGTGGACAATGTGACCTAACAAACTCAAACAGTTCATTTGGTATCAAAGGTTTAGTTGCTGATGGTTATGGAGATATTGAATTCACAGGTACAACTTTAGGCACGACTGATGCACAGGCAGATACAGTAATTAGTACAAATACAAAAGATAGTGGTAACAATATAAGAATACCTTTTGATGGTCAAGGTGTATATTTTGTTTTGGATATGAATGATTATGATGATAGTCCATCGACAGATACAGTTTCAGCACCTCTTCAAATTATAAGATCGATTGAGGTCATCAACGGTGGAAATGATGGTGATTACAGTGCTGGTGCTCCTCCACTAATAACATTAAATCAGTCACCTTTAGGACCTGAGTCTATACTTCCAGAATTTTCTCCTAATGTTAGTGCTGCTGGAACTATAACTTCAGTTGACGTGCTCAATAGTGGTCGTAATTTTTTACCTACTCAAAATCTAACAGCAAATATTTCAAGTGGAAATGCTACTTTTAAAGTAAACACAGATCCAATCTTATTCACCGTAAGTGAGGCAACTGAATCATCAGCAGTCATAGGAATATCTACAGTCACATTTAACGAATTTATACCTTATCCTATTTTTAATACCACACCTGTAAAGTTTGTAAGATTAAGTCGTATTATAACCAGTTCTCATTCATTTGAATATATCGGTGCAGGTACAGACATAAATACCTCAAACCCATTCCAAGGTGGAAAACCGATACCTGAAAATGAAGTGATTGCTATAAATGGTGGTCAGATTCCATTTACCAGCACCGACCAAAAAGGTAACTTTAGAATCGGAGATGGATTGACAATTGACCAAACAACATCCACCATAAGAGGAAGAGATTTTAATAGAGCAATCCAAGCACAACTTACACCACTGATTTTAGCATTGAGATAATATGGCAATCGCACCAGTTAATAAATTTGTTTCTATCGCAGTTCCTGTTGCACCAGGTCTGCAGAAGTTGTATGAGGTTCCGACTGGTACATCTGCTTTATTATTGTATACTCAAGTTGCTAATGTTGGTATTGGTACAACATACCCAACTGTTACATTTACACAGAAAAGAACTTCAAGAAGTACAGGAAATACAAGAGATATAAGAGTAGTAAAAGACGCAGAGATACCTCCTAATGATGCAGTTATATTAATTGATGGTAGATTAGTATTAGAGAAAACACCTCTTGTTTTAGATCAAATTTATATTCAAGGGAAACAAGAGGGAGTAGGTATTATAACAAACGTTACTTATGATGAACCATCTGGTATAGCGACTGTATTTACAAAAACGAATCATAATTTCAGTGTGACTGATCCTATTACTTTAAGTGGTATTGCATTTACATGTTCAGGTAGCACAGGTATTACCACAACTATATTCCCAGATCCTCAACAGTCATATACAGTTGATACAGTCGCAGGTGTTAAAGAATTTTCAACTGTAGTAGGCAGCAGTAAAGGGTACCCACACTTTTATAATTCAGCTATACATTACTTTGAGAGGGCAAGAGATAATGCAGTCACAGTTGTGAACAGTCAAGATGGCAATCCTTCAAATGGAACTAAATTTAATGTTACTGACGCAGTTTATAACGGTGGACCAGGAACAAAAACTATTCATGGTATTTCACTCGCAGAGGGAGAGATTGTTCTTACGATAGGAACACATAATTTACAAGCTAATGACACAATATCAATAACAGATAATTCACTTATATTTACATGTACAATGGATAACCGTGCGACTGAACATGCTTATCCTAGATCAACAGATCCAGCATCAGTAAATACATCTGATTTAAACAACGGTGTATTATCAGTATCAATATATTCAACAACTCAAATACGTGTGAATGTAGGAGCAAGTGCTTCAGGTGGATTCTTCGCACCATTACAAATGGAACTTATTGCTAGTATCCTAGAGAACAGTACGTCGTAATATGCCAAAGTATCTAAGTGGTAGAGCCAAAAGAGTACCGCAGGATCAGTTATCTGAGGATAGATACAAATATCTTGCATTAGATCAAGCGGAACCAAACTTATCCGATCCTTTAATAGGACCTGCAGTTCCAGCAGGATCGCAATACCAATTGGTTGCTATACCAGGTTTTCCTGGTAGAAGATATTGGGTGCCTATTGGTGGTGGACTTATTGCAGGTGCGATTAGTATATTTGATGAGGGTAGTCCTGTATCAAGTGCAAGTAGTATTACACAATTAAATTTTGTTGGTGCTGCTGTCACTGCAAATGTTAGTGTTCAGAGTCCTTCAGGACATCCAGGTATCGCTGCTACAATTACAGTTAATCCTGTTACGATAACCGATAATCCTCCTGCTGGTGCTAGAAATGGAGAACTGTGGTGGGAAAGTGACACTGGTGATTTGTACGTTTATTACCAAGATGGTGATAGTGCTCAATGGGTAACAACTAATACTGGTGGTGCAGGACCTGCGGGTGATAAAGGTCAGAAGGGAGAAATAGGATCCACAGGTAATACTGGTAACGTAGGTCAAAAAGGAGATAACGGTGAAAAAGGTGAAAAAGGTTCAGTAGAAGCTCAGGGTAATAAGGGTGAAAAAGGTGAAGTTGGTGTTGGGCAAAAAGGTGCTACTGGTACTGATGGAAATGATGGAGCAAAAGGGGAACCTGGCACTGTAGGGCAAAAAGGTGATAAAGGTGTAGATGGTTCGGTAGGTACTACAGGTGATAAAGGTCAAAAAGGTGAAGGGGGTGCAGGTGGCGGTGCACAAGTATCAATATCTGATACAGCACCAGGTTCAGCGAGTAATGGTGATTTGTGGTGGGAAAGCGACACTTTTGATTTACATGTTTATTATGCTGATGGATCTTCAAATCAATGGGTATCAATAACTTCTAATGCAGCACTCAAAGGTGAGAAAGGTGCTACAGGTGATAAAGGTCAAAAAGGTGAAGTTGGTACGACTGGAGGAGCAGGATCTGATGGAGATAAAGGACAAAAAGGTGAACTAGGTGTTGCCACTAAAGGACAAAAAGGGGAAGTAGGTGCTCAAGGTCCTACTGGAACTGGTGGTGCTGGTGGAGATAAAGGTCAGAAAGGTGATACGGGAGCACAAGGTGCTACAGGACCTCAAGGTGCTCAAGGTGCTCAAGGTGCTCAAGGTACTCAAGGTACTCAAGGTGCAAAAGGAGATACAGGAGCACAAGGTCCAACAGGACCCACTGGAGATAAAGGTGATACTGGAGGAACTGGTGGTACAGGATCAACAGGACCCACTGGACCAACAGGACCTACAGGACCTACAGGACCTACAGGACCCACTGGAGATAAAGGTGATACTGGAGGAACTGGTGGTACAGGACCAACAGGACCTACAGGACCTACAGGACCATCAGGTAATTCAGTTACAGGTCCTACAGGACCTACAGGACCTACAGGTCCGACTGGTCCAGCAGGTCCCTCAACAAATACTTCAGTTGCAATCTCAGCATCGGCACCAGGTTCGGCTAGTGCTGGTGATTTATGGTATGATAGTGATGATGGAGATTTACATGTTTATTATAATGATGGAAGTTCATCACAGTGGGTTAATACTAGCGGAGCAGGTGCAAAAGGAGAAAAAGGTGCTACAGGTGCTCAAGGTCCTCAAGGTGCTCAAGGATCTCAAGGACCTGCAGGTTCTTCTGGTTCAACTGGTATCCCTTCAGGTTTTATAGGTTTATGGTCTGGTGCAGCAAATGCAATACCCTCTGGTTGGTATCTTTGTGATGGTAATAATAGCACACCAGATTTAAGAGCTAGATTTGTAGTTGGTGCTGGTGATGGAACTGGTGCTGGTAATAGTAATTATTCTGTTGGCAATTCTGGTGGTGCAGAGCAAGTAACTCTTTCTATAAATGAAATACCTTCACATGATCATAATGTTGATGTATTAGCTGAATTTGCAAGCACACATGGCACTTGGCAAACGGCTGGAGGTTATAGACAAGTTCATACTGGAGGAACTCATAGGAAACCAATCACAAGTGACACTGGTGGAGGACAATCTCATGAAAATAGACCACCTTATTATGCTCTTTGTTACATCATGAAATCTTAAATAAATATCATCATGGCAGTTAATTTTCCAAATAGTCCAAATACTAATGATACCTTTACAGAGAATGGTGTAACTTTTGTGTGGGATGGTAGTGCGTGGAAACTACCAGCTGGTTCGGGAACAAAAGGTCAGAAAGGTGAAATTGGTGTAACAGGTGATAAAGGAACAAAAGGAGAAGTAGGACCGCAGGGTGTAACTGGTGACAAAGGGCAAAAAGGTGAAATTGGTGATAAAGGTGATAAAGGTCAGAAAGGTGAATTAGGTGGTACTGGTGGACAAGGACAAAAAGGTGAAGTTGGACAAAAAGGTCAGAAAGGTGAAATTGGTGTAACAGGTGATAAGGGAAACACTGGTGCTCAAGGTCCTCAAGGAACAGGAGGCACTAAGGGACAAAAAGGTGAAATAGGAACTTCAGGTGGTCAAGGTCCAACAGGAGCACCAGGACCATCTGGTACAGGAGGCACTAAGGGTCAAAAAGGTGAAGTAGGGAATAGTGTCACAGGTCCAACTGGTCCTCAAGGTCCATCTGGCACTGGAGGTGATAAAGGTCAAAAAGGTGAAGCAGGTGCGGGTGGTGGCACAGGTCCTACAGGTCCTACAGGACCTCAAGGAAATACAGGTCCTCAAGGTCCAACAGGACCCCAAGGTCCTACAGGTTCTCAAGGTCCAACAGGTCCAACTTCATTCAACGGATCTATAAGAAATGTTGCTACAAATACAAAAACAGGTGCTTGGTCTCTTAGATATTACAACTCAACTGTAGATGTTGGATTACTAACAAGTTTGACACCTAACGATAATAGTAATAAAATACTTGTAAGATACTTTGTTTATTGTGGTGGATCAGGAGCTAGTTTTGGTACATCAACTACAAACAGAAGTAGACTTGCATCATATTTACAAAGAAGAATAGGTAGTGGTGGTTGGAGCACAGTTTTTCAAGGTAATCAAGGTCAAGGATCAATACCATTAATACCTAGCGTACCAGGTGGACCAAGTAATAACACTTATACTTATATCACAGGTGGTGCACAAACAAGTGGTAATCAGGATATCTGTCTTTTAGCACACGAATATCTTGATAGTCCTGGAACAACTCAACAAGTGCAGTATCGTGTGTTAGTTCAAGGAGCAAATCATGGTGGATCATATTCTTGGTATCTAACTTTAGGAAGAAGTTATACCACTGGATGGGGTAATGTTGCACAAGCACCCTGCTCACTTACTGCAATGGAATTAGAAGCTTAATTTTTCATGAAACAATTTGAACTTATGATGTTTGCATCTGTCATGGGTGCTATGGTTTTAGATGAGGACACTTCAGAAATAAATCCAGATGATTTTGATTTTTTTGAGCATAATAATCCTGACATATTGGATGTAAATGTTTCATCTTTAGATAAAAGAGTGTTGGAAAAGTACCCTAATATTAAGAAATTAATTATTCAAAAATTTTATGAATTTAATGAACAGTTACTAAAAAAATGTGGTGACTTTGATATATCAACGTCTTGGATAACAAAATTAAAAAAAGGAACTAGGACTGTAGTGCACGACCATCGTAATTGTTTCTACAGTGGATTACTATATTTTAGTGACTATACAGATGAATCAAGCACATTAAGTCTTCGCAATCCCTTATCACAATTAGAAAAATTTTACATTGAAAACGAAGAAGATACACCAATAAACTTTCAGGAGTGGGCAATACAACCACAAAAAAATTTGTTAATATTTTTTCCAAGTTACATAATGCATAAACCAAATGAAAATACGACTAATGATATAAGGTACTCACTTGCATTTAATTTTGTACCTACAGGATTTTATGGTGGTGGTGACTCATCAAATAATACTTCTTGGTACAATAAATAAATTAAAATTAATTAATTATGAGCGTATATCAACCACCATATAATTTTCAGGCAGTATATCGAGCATATCCTGAAGCTATACTTGTCGATGATGAGAGAGGGGCTTTTGATAAGGATGATAATGAAATTGTACTAGAACAATCTAAGATTGATACTGCTCTTGCAGAAATAGAGGCATTAGAGAAACAAAATGCTTATCAGTCTTACCGTAGAACTGGGATTGGTTTGACTGCTGGTTATCCAGATATAGAACAACAATTAGATATGCTATATCGAGATATGGCAGATGGTAAACTTGGTGTTGCAGCTACCACTGGTTCATGGTATGTTGGTATTACTAGTGTTAAGAACTCTTTTAAGAAAGGAGAATATTAATTAATGCACCAACTGATACAAGAATTAAAATTCTTCAGTGATGATGAATTAAAATATCTTAATGAAAAAATAGATAAGATGGAGTTTAGTGGATGTCCTGTTGGATTTACAGATGGACAGACAGGAAGTTCTAGAATAGAGAAATCAATTCGTTCAAGCACGGGTCTATATTTACAAGATAATTCTGAAGTTGCTAATTTTATTCATGAAAGAATGAATGATGTGTTGCTCACATATCGGGATAATTTAATAAATGAGCATGTAATTTTTGATTCATATCCAGTGCCAGGCGGTAAAGATACAACTTCACATAGAGAAGTAATACAAGTATTAGATTATGTTAAAGATCAAAAATTTGTTTTTCATGTAGATGAGTCTTCGATGGTAGGTGCAAAGGAGTTTTATCGTAAAATAGCAATTATCATATATTTAAGTGAAGGATTTGAGGGTGGATATACTGCATTTGTACATAAAAAATATAAACCAGCAGCGGGATATGGTCTCATTTTTCCCTCTAATTGGTGCTTTCCTCATTCTGGAACTAAAGTGATATCAGGAAAAAAAAGAGTTATAGTAACTTGGTATTATGTTGATGATCAAAGATGTATTGGAGATAATATAATAGAACCTTATGTTATACAGAATGAGAAACAAGCAGAGGAATTAGCACTACTAAGAAATCACATGCAAATTAATAAATAAAATTATGGCATCTTTCGACTTCCCTAATAGTCCTTCAAATGGACAAACATATTCAGCGAACGGTATAACATTCACTTGGAATGGAATATCGTGGAAGAGAAACACAGGTGCAGTTAAGGGTGAACCAGGTTCAACTGGTCCTCAAGGATCACAAGGAGCACAAGGAGCAACTGGACCTACAGGACCCACAGGTCCTCAAGGATCTCAAGGTGCTCAAGGTTCTCAAGGTTCAACAGGTCCTCAAGGTCCAACAGGTCCTTCTGGTCCTGCCACCGTACCACAAATTAAAAAAGCAGAAAATACGTCTCAGCAATATGTTTATTCTGGTACTGGTTGGAATACTAAACTTACATTAACATTAAGTGGCGTAGATAGTAGTTCACACATTTTAATAGTTTGGCGTGGTGAAATATTTTCTGGTTCTGGTAATAATGCACAGGCTCAAATTCAATTAACTGGTGGTAGTTTTGGTGTTGGAAGCACTGGTGGTAGTCATACTTCCAGTAGCTGGGCTGGTTTTGGTGATGTAGTCATTGATGTTGGTAGCGGTACAACTAGAACTTATAGTATTCAATGGAAGAGGAATAACGCAGCTTCATATGCTATTGTCAGAAATTGTTACTTATTTGTTATGGAAATGAAACCCAATTAATCTTCAATAAATAATTAAAAATTATGGAACAAATTAGAAGAACAGGCATTGGAAGTGATGGGCAGATAGTTCCACCTATGTTTTTTACAGATGAAAAAGTCGGACTTACAACTATGACTGGTTCAATGATATATAATCTTGACACAAATAAAATTGAATATTATAACGGGTCAAGTTGGAAAGAATTATAATAACCGATACATATATAAATACATTATATTGCATAATTCGTAACAAATGTCGTTGAACGATATATCACAAATTACAGGTCCTGGTATTCACACGGAGTCTCACATAGTTAGTGAAGACATAACTCTAACTGGAATTGCGACTGCATCTAATTTTAAAACTGGAACAAGTAACGTACATAATATTGGTATTGAAGTAGCACATATCAATATTCTTGGTGCAGATACACCAATAGGTCATGGTGCGACAATTTATAATTCAGGTGCAGCGGTATTTGCTGGTGTGGTTACAGCATCAACCTTCAGTGGTCCGATTGTCGCAGGAGTAGGTATAAGTGATCTTTCAGCAGGTATCACGACAGTTGCCAAATTACATGTTGGTGGTGGCACGACTTTTGGTGAAGATTTAGTTGTAACTGGCGATGCGAGAGTAACGGGTATATTGACAATTGGTACGGGTTCAATTACGATTGATCCTTCTGATGATTCAATTAATCTTGGAGAAACAAAATTAAAAAAAGATTCTAGTGGTGATTTAGAAGTTGTAGATAAAACAGGTAATAGAAAAGGTATTAGAGCAAACGAATTATATATTGGCGGTAATCGAGTTCTTGACTCTGGTAGAAATGCGAAGTCAGGATTAAAAATACCAGCATCATTAATTACTTCAGGAAGACTTGATGCTGCAAGACTACCTTTAAATGCTGAATTTACATCAGCGAACATTACTGGTGATATGACTGTTGCTGGTAAATTAACATATGAAGATGTAGCAAATGTAGATGCGATTGGTATTGTCACGGGTCGTTCTGGATTTCATGCTTCTGGTGGCACATTTAGAGGAAGTGGACAGGGTTTAACAGGTAGTAGTTCTAACTTTGTTTCTGCTGTAGGTATTCAATCTGAAGGATTAGTTGTTGGAACTGGTATTACAAATTTAAGATTTGTTGGTACAGGTAACTCTATTACTGTAAATGGTGATACTGCACATATCAAACTCGCAGGTGATACAGGTCAAAAAGGACAAAAAGGTGAAGTAGGTGATAAAGGACAAAAAGGAGATAAGGGAGATAAGGGACAAAAGGGTGAGAAAGGAACAAAGGGTCAGAAAGGTGAGATAGGACAGAAAGGAGATAAAGGAAACATAGGAGATGTAGAAGCAAAAGGAAACAAAGGACAAAAAGGTGACACTGGTGCGGATGGAAATAATGCGACTGGAACGAAAGGACAAAAAGGTGAAGGATCTACAGTGGTGGGACCTACTGGTGATAAGGGACAAAAAGGTGAAATAGGTGTAACTGGTGCTACAGGAGATAAAGGTGCAACTGGAGCACAAGGTCCTCAAGGTGCTCAAGGTCCAAAAGGTCAAAAAGGAGATACAGGAGAGAAGGGAGAGAAAGGTCAAAAAGGTATCACTGGTAACACAGGTCCTCAAGGTTCTACAGGACCTCAAGGTAACGTTGGAAATACTGGTTCTACTGGTGATAAAGGACAAAAAGGTGAATTGGGTGTAACAGGACCTCAGGGAGCTACAGGTCCGCAAGGTCCGCAGGGTGGTACAGGTAATACTGGTTCTACTGGTGATAAAGGACAAAAAGGTGAATTGGGTGTAACAGGATCTACAGGTCCTCAAGGTCAGAAAGGTGCAACTGGAGCACAAGGTCCGCAGGGTGGTACAGGTAATACTGGTTCTACGGGAGATAAAGGTCAAAAGGGACAAACAGGAAACACAGGTTCAACAGGTCCTCAAGGTCCTCAAGGTGCTCAAGGACCTCAAGGTGGCACTGGATCGACTGGTAGTAAAGGACAAAAGGGACAAACAGGAAATACAGGTTCAACAGGTCCTCAAGGTCCTCAAGGTGGAACAGGTCCTCAAGGTGGTACAGGTCCTCAAGGTGGCACAGGTCCTCAAGGTCAAAAAGGTGCAACTGGAGCACAAGGTCCTCAAGGTAATACAGGTCCTCAAGGTCCTTCAGGTCCTCAAGGTCCTTCAGGTCCACAAGGTCCAGGTGGTTCGAGTGGTGGTCCAGGTCCTACAGGTCCTCCTGGTAATAGTACTTCTGCAGCAAACTTTAGAGTATGGACTAGTAGTGCCAATAGTGTTGCTGTATCATCTAATACCGCAAAGTATCTCTGCTTCATGATAGGTGGAGGAGGTGGTGGTGGTAGAACACAATTTGGAGCAAGAAGATGGGCTGGTGTTTCTGGTGGTGGTGGATCTGGTGGATTAGGAATTAATATGTTTGATTCGGCACAAATGGGTAGTCACTTCAATGTCTCAATTGGTGGCGGTGGTGGAAGCGAAGGAGGAGGTGGGCAATCTTATGTCGATCCTCATGGAAGTGGACAGACTTGCTATGGAAATGGTGGTGGAGGAGGAAACCGCAATAATTCACCTGGAGGTGGCGGTGGTTCAAGCAACTGTCAGTTGACTGCTAGTGGTAATGGTGGACAATCTGGTCAAGCTGGTCATGGTGGTTACGGTGGTGGAGCAGGAGGAATACAATATATGTGGCGTAACTATGGACAAGGTGGCAGTGGAGCCTATGGACGTAATATTCCAGGTAGTAGTGGTGCATCGGGAATTGTTTTTATTTTAGAAATGTAATGGCAAAGTACAATCTTATTAACAGCACAACAAATGAAGTTGTAAATATTATTATGTGGTCAGGTGACACAAATGAGTGGCAACCTCCTACTGGACATTATTGTGTTGAACATCCTGGTGACGGTGGAATAGGTTGGATATATAATTCAGAGGGAGTTGGTATTGGAACAACTGTAGGTGATACAACTCATAAATGGATACCGCCTTTTGAAACTTCACCTGACAGAAATAACGATGCACTAAATTTAAAGTGATTCTCATACAATCTTGAATAATTATTTACAACATTATGAATGAATTAATACAAACAATTGAAATATTATCTGAAACCGAGGTACAAAATTTAAATAATTATATTGATACTCTTAAATTTGAAAAAAGCACTGTATTTGGTGAGGGAGAAAATAAAAATCCAAGAACTAATCCTAATCTAAGAAGTAGTATAGGGTGTACTTTATATGATGATCATGAGCTAACTAAAAACCTTCATCTTAAATTAAATGCTGGATTAGACGAGTATAAAGAAAAAGTATCTAAAATTCATAGTAATTTTCAATACTATCCAGTTCCAGGTGGATATGAAACAAATTCTTGGAGAGAGGGTATACAAATACTAGATTATGAGAAAACACAGGAATATAAATTTCATCATGATGTAGCTGATGAAAAGAATAGACAAGAATATCACAGAACAATATCAATCATATTATATCTTTCAAGTGATTTTGAAGGTGGTAGAACATTATTTTATAATGACGCATTTAAACCAAAAGTGGGGTCTGCTTTAATATTTCCATCAAACTGGTGTTATCCTCACGCAGGTGAACCTGTTACATCTGGTAAGAAAAGAGTGGCGGTCACTTGGTATTACGTTGAGAAACAATGAATATTTTTGAATTAAACAATAAAAATGTTGAGGTCGAGTATCTTGATGACTCAGCAATATATACAATTGATAATTTTTATAAACATCCTGAAAAAGTTTACCATTATATTTTTGAAAAACCTTATCAGGAAGGAAGAGATTGTTTGTGGAAGATAACTGAAAAACCATCGTACAATGGAATACATTTTGAAGATCGTAGATTTACGGATTTTGATGAGAAAGTGATTGATAATTATTTATTTTTGGGTGAGTTAATTAATGATATGCCTTTTAAACCTGAGATATACACTAATGTTACAACGTTTAGGGATATTGATGAAAGTAAAGATTTTAACAATTTTCAAGATAATTATTGGTGGCCGCATAGAGATTATGGATACACTGGCATAGTCTATTTCACTGAAGAGGGTGGTACAAATTTATATTCAAATGAAACGACTGATATTAAAGATAATATGATTGTAAATGAACACCATGCACCGTGGAGATCTAAAATTGATTATGAATTGCTCAAAACTTTAGAACCAAAATATAATCGTTTTGTATTTTTTGATGGTTTAAAGTTTCTTCATGGCATGGATATATCGACTAACAGATACTTTAATGGAGAGAGAAGAAAAAATCAAGTATACTTTTTTCATGATAAAGTAGATGACAGTGCTGTATATTGTGTGTAATTCAATAAATAAATCATGGCTATAGATTTTCCAAACAATCCGAATAGTGGTGATACCTTTTCTGTTGGTAATATAACGTGGAGATGGAATGGGTACGCTTGGAATCGTGTACCCGATCCTGGTGCAAAAGGTGAAGTTGGAGAGAAAGGTCAAAAAGGTGAAGTAGGATTAACTGGATCTGTAGGTCAAAAAGGAGAAAAAGGTGATGTTGAACAGAAAGGTAATAAAGGTGAGGTAGGAGAAAAAGGTGCGACTGGTGCTCAAGGTCCTCAAGGTGCCACAGGTCCTCAAGGAAATACAGGTCCTCAAGGAGCACAAGGAGTTAAAGGACAAAAAGGAGATACAGGTGCACAAGGACCTCAAGGTGATACAGGTCCTACTGGTGCGAAGGGTGATAAGGGTGCAGTTGGTCCTCAAGGTCCTCAAGGTGCAACAGGTCCTACAGGTCCTCAAGGAGATAAAGGACAGAAAGGGCAAGGTGGTACCACTGGTGGCACTGGACCTACAGGTCCACAAGGATCTCCTGGTGCAGATGGTTCAGCAGGTCCACCAGGTCCCACAGGTCCTCAAGGTCCTTCAGGTTCAGGTGGTTCAACAGGTCCCACAGGACCTCCAGGTCCATCAGGTACAGATGCTTCTTTACCTGCTGGTGTTATAGTGGCATGGTCAGGAAGTGAAGCATCAATTCCATCTGGATGGGTACTATGTAATGGATCAAATAGTACACCTGATTTAAGAAGTAGATTCATTGTGGGTGCTGGTACTGGTGCTAACTACTCACCTGGCAATACTGGTGGTTCTGATTCTGTAACTCTTACAACAGCACAGATGCCATCTCACACTCATGGAGATGGATCATTAGCAGCGTCACAGATATCTTTAACAGGTGACATCACAAAAATATCAGAATGCTATAATGTGGCTGGTGGTGCTACTGGTGTATTTTCAAAGAAAAATACTGGAAACTCACCTGTAACGGGAAGTTCTTCCAATAGTCCTACTGCTGGTGTTGATTTTGATGCTTCACACAGTCATCCTGTTAGTGGTACTACTGGTTCTAATGGAAGTGGAAATTCTCACGAGAACAGACCACCTTACTATGCTCTCTGTTGGATAATGAAAACGTAGTATTGCCTATTTTTATACATATGCTATAATAAGAATAATGTATTATCAGGACATGGATGATTTCGTATTCGAGGTTGTAGTTGACATCTGTTCTAGAACCTTTAAATTAAAAAGCGACAACGGAGATGATAAGATAATTGCATGTGATGATATTGATGAATTTATGAGAGTTTTGGAAGTTTGCGACAAAATGCTTGAACCATGCATGATTGTTTATGCGGATTTAGCAATTACTTCAGATAAATAAATGAAATACAAGATAACCACTCACTGCTGTTGGTTTCGTGGTGGAAGTATGATTGTCAAAATGTATTTCATCAATGGAATGCCTTTCACCTTTGACGAATTACCTGATGGTCATTTAGAAGATCAAGAGTTAATTAAAGAAGCAGATAAACATCGTACATTTAATGATGATGAGATGTATCAATATTATGGATACCTTGTAGAAGAAGAATTACACCCGTGTTTGTTCCCAATTGATTTAGAGAACCCAGAAGAATTGCCAGATGATATCTCAATTCATATAGACACGGAGGAGTAACCAGCTAAAT